>Ga0208513_100164_pt1 | contig 29516 bp, 30 predicted proteins | sample LakWasMet45_HOW7_2_FD_183883 | JGI IMG/M metagenome (GOLD analysis project Ga0208513, IMG submission 183883) | Freshwater sediment methanotrophic microbial communities from Lake Washington under simulated oxygen tension - Sediment Metagenome... | ecosystem: Environmental > Aquatic > Freshwater >...
TGCGGACGGATCGTCCAGTCCCCATGCGATTAAATAAGCTAACAGGCAGGCCGTTGAGGTGAGTATCAGCAAGACCAGCAAGGGCGCTATTGAATAAGCAAGGTATCGTTTCATCGTTGACTCCCGGCTTCCGGATGAGTAACCGGGCCAAAGTCGCCCCACAACATCTGGACGGCGGCCAAGGCGGCAAGCGATGCGGTTTCGGTTCGTAATATGCGGCTGCCTAAACGGACTGGAATAAAGCCGGAGGCTTTGGCCGCGTCTCGTTCCTGACTGGAGAATCCGCCTTCGGGGCCGGTGAGTAGAGTCACCCTTCGATTAAGCTCAGGACAGGCTTTCATGGTTTCAGGTTTTAACTCCGATAAGGTCGTTTCTGCGTAAGGGTCGAGAAACACTTTCAGACCCTGTTGGTTGCCTAGCCAGTTTTGCAGTTGTTCCACTTCCAGCAAAGGGGGCAGGCTGGTCCTGCCGCTTTGTTCGGCGGCATGTTGCACTATTTTTTGCCAATGCAATAAGCGCTGCGGTTTTTTTTCGCCTTTAAATTGCACCACGCAACGTTCGGTTAATAACGGTGTGATGTGATTAACGCCCAGCTCCACGGCTTTTTGCACCGTCAAATCCATCCGGTCGCCCCGCGAGATGCCCAAGCCTAAAATTACCTGCAACGGCGATTCGACACTGCGGTCGCTCCATTGCCCGACATCAATCAGCACGGCTTTTCGGCTGACTTCGGCGACGGTGCATAAATATTCTCCGCCGTGGCCGTTAAATAAAATGATTTCGGCGTCTTTTTTTAACCGCAATACCGTTCTGACATAATGGCCGTTGTCATCGTCCAGTTCGATAAGCTTGCCTGTTGCTAGCGGGGCCGATGTATATAATCTGGATACTCGCATAATCAGTCCTTAACTGCTTGTTGTATGCCTTGCCAAGCGACCTCGGCGATTAACCTTAGCTCATCTTCGGTCGCAATGTAGGGCGGCATGAAGTAAATGACGTTGCCCAAGGGGCGCAACAAGACACCTTTGGACAGCGCGTATTGATAGACTCTAAGTCCGCGCCGTTCCTGCCAGGGATAAGGTTCGCGGGTGTGTTTGTTTTTGACCATTTCAATCGCCAGGATCATGCCGGTTTGCCGGACTTCGGCGACATGCGGATGGTCGTGAAAACGCAGCGCCGCTTTCGCCATCATAGCAGCCAAAGAGCGATTTTTTTCGATGATGTTGTGTTGCCGGAAAATATCGATGGTGGCGAGTGCGGCCCGGCACGCCAGCGCATTGCCGGTATAGCTGTGCGAATGCAAAAATGCGTTCAACGATTGATAATCGGCATAGAACGCTTGGTACACCTGATCGGTGGTCAACACCGCCGACAACGGCAAATAGCCGCCGGTTAAGCCTTTGGACAGGCACATGAAGTCGGGACTGATTGCCGCTTGTTCGCAGGCGAATAAGGTTCCGGTACGCCCGAAACCGACCGCGATTTCATCGGCGATTAAATGCACATGGTATTTGTCGCAGGCGGCGCGCAGCAATTCCAAATAGACCGGGTCATACATGCGCATGTTACCGGCGCATTGCACCAAAGGCTCGATGATGACCGCGCAAACCGTATCGCTGTATTGTTGCAGTGTCTGTTCCATCAGCGTGAAGCGGCGGGTCGAATAATCCGCCCACGATTCGCCGGGTTCGCGGTGATAACAGTCCGGGCCGGGTACGGTGATGACGTCCATTAATAACGGGGCGTAGGTTTCTTTATACAGCGATACATTGCCGACCGCCAGCGCGCCTAGGGTTTCGCCGTGATAACTGTTTTCCAGGGTGATGAATTTTGTTTTTTGACTTTGTCCGTGGTTGCGCCAATAGTGAAAGCTCATTTTGAGCGCGACTTCCACCGCAGAGGAGCCATTGTCGGCATAAAAACAACGGTTCAAGCCTTGCGGCGTAATTTCAACCAGCTGTTCCGCCAGTTTGACGGCGGACTCATGGGTGAATCCGGCAAAAATCACATGCTCCAGGGTATCGAGTTGGTCTTTTAATGCCGCATTGATGGCAGGATTGGCATGCCCGAATAAATTGACCCACCATGAGCTGATCGCATCAAGATAGCGATTGCCGTCAAAATCTTCCAGCCAAATGCCTTGGCCTTTTTTGATCGGGATAACCGGGAAAGTCTCGTGATCTTTCATTTGCGTGCAGGGATGCCACAAAACGGAAAGATCTCGATTGGAAAGGGATTGGTTGGACGACATAAGCTAAAGGCTCAGGTTGATAGTCGTTCCCAATAGGGCTTGGGAACGAGTGTAATACGTACTGCAAATGCGGATTTGGGTCTGATTGGTACCTTTAGTCTTGAGGCCTGATTTGCAAATTCTCCAAAATCGCCAAGGTAGGCGCGGCCTGATTCATGGTGTAAAAATGCAGCCCCGGCGCACCGCCTTCCAGCAAGCGTTGACAAAGGTTGCTGACCACATCCAGGCCGAACGCTTGTACGGATTCTCTGTCATCGCCGAAACTTTCCAGGCGTTTTCTGAGCCAGCGGGGAATGTCCGCGCCGCACATTTCCGAAAAGCGGAATAGCTGCGTATATTGGGTAATCGGCATAATGCCGGGTACGATGGGGAGGGTTATGCCGTTTTTCTCACAAGCATCGACAAAATGAAAATATGCTTCGGCATTATAAAAATACTGGGTAATGACCGCATTGGCACCTGCTTCCACTTTACGTTTGAAGTTTTTAAAATCTTCCACGCCGCTGGCGGCTTGCGGATGTACTTCGGGGTAGGCGGCAACATGAATCTGGAAATGGTCGCCGGTTTCCTGGCGAATAAACTCGACCAGTTCATTGGCGTAGCGGAATTCTCCCGCCGACATCATGCCGGAAGGCAAATCGCCTCTTAATGCGACAATTTTAGTGATGCCGTGATCCTGGTAGTCTTTCAGAATCGCGCGAATATTGGCTTTGGTCGAGGCAACGCAGGATAAATGCGGCGCGGCGGAGATGCCTTTGGCTTGAATATCGACGACTGTAGTGAAGGTAAGATCGCGGGTCGAACCTCCGGCACCAAAGGTAACGGAAAAAAAATCGGGATTGAGTTTTGCCAGTTTGCTATGAACAACTTGTAAACTTGCCGCGCCTTCTTCGGTTTTTGGTGGGTAAAATTCGAAGCTGAACAGTTTGGGATGTGTTTTTTGTGATTGCATTTTATGGTCTCACTGACGGGAATCTGACGACTGCATGGCCGTAGGAGGTGCGGCAATGCAGGAGCAGCATAGCGTCCCGTGCCGCAACAGCGGCACGGACTGCATTCCCACGGAGACGTGGGAACGATGATTAATCAATAACGATAATGATCAGCTTTAAACGGTCCTTCAACCGGAACGTTGATGTATTTGGCTTGTGCTTCAGTCAGCACGGTCAAATTCACGCCCAATTGTTTAAGGTGAGATCTTGCGACCTTTTCGTCCAGTTTTTTAGGCAGTATGTAAACCTTGTTTTCATACTGTGCTGCATTTTTCCAAAGTTCCATTTGCGCAAGAACCTGGTTGCAGAATGAGTTAGACATCACAAAGCTAGGGTGGCCGGTGGCGCAACCCAGATTAACCAAACGGCCTTCCGCCAGAATGATCAGGCGTTTGCCGTCAGGGAAAATTACATGATCGACTTGTGGCTTGATATTTTCCCAAGTGTATTGACGTAATGAGGAAATTTCAATTTCCGCATCGAAATGGCCGATATTGCAAACAATCGCCTGGTCTCTCATCGCCAGCATGTGCTGATGAGTGATGATATTAAAGTTGCCGGTTGCGGTAACAAAAATATTGGCCAGCGGTGCCGCTTCTTCCATGGTTACTACGCGATAACCTTCCATAGCCGCTTGCAATGCGCAAATCGGGTCGATTTCGGTAATCAATACTGTTGCGCCAAGACCGCGTAACGATTGCGCACAACCTTTGCCGACATCGCCGTAACCGCAAACTACGGCGATTTTACCGGCAATCATCACGTCGGTGGCACGCTTGATGCCGTCAACCAGCGATTCGCGGCAACCGTACAGGTTATCGAATTTTGATTTTGTGACCGAATCGTTAACGTTAAAAGCAGGGACTTTTAACGTGCCTTTAGCGACCATTTCATACAGACGCAGTACGCCGGTAGTGGTTTCTTCAGACAGGCCTTTAATGTCGGCCATCAATTCAGGATATTTCTCATGCATCATGACGGTTAAGTCGCCGCCGTCATCCAGAATCATGTTCGGACGCCAGCCGTCAAGACCGTCGATTGTTTGGGCGATACACCATTCGGCTTCTTCTTCGGTTTCGCCTTTCCAGGCAAAAACAGGAATGCCTGCCGCCGCTATTGCCGCTGCGGCATGATCTTGGGTAGAGAAAATGTTGCAAGAAGACCAGCGTACGGTTGCGCCTAATGCCGTCAGGGTTTCAATTAATACCGCTGTCTGAATAGTCATGTGCAAACAACCGGCAATGCGAGCGCCTTTTAAGGGCTGTTCTACGCCGAATTCTTCGCGTAGGGCCATTAAGCCCGGCATTTCGGTTTCGGCGATATTGATTTCCTTGCGACCCCATTCCGCCAGGGAAATGTCGGCAATTTTATAATCTGGTTGGCTCATTATTTTTCCTTAGATTGGTATTTAGTTAAGACCGGCCGCATCTTTCAATGCGTCAACTTTGTCGGTTTTTTCCCAGCTAAAGGAATCTTCGGTGCGACCGAAGTGACCATACGCAGCGGTAGTTTGGTAGATAGGCTTTAACAAGCCCAGCATTGCGATTAAGCCTTTAGGTCTTAAGTCGAAGTTGTCTCTGACGATTTGAACCAGTCTGTCTTCGCTGATTTTGCCGGTACCAAAGGTTTCAACCGTGATAGAGGTAGGTTCTGCAACACCGATCGCGTAAGAAACCTGAATTTCGCAACGCTCGGCTAATCCGGCTGCAACAATGTTTTTTGCTACATAACGCGCCATGTAGGCTGCGGAACGGTCAACTTTTGAAGGATCTTTGCCTGAAAACGCGCCACCGCCATGTCTTGCCATGCCGCCGTAAGTATCAACAATAATTTTACGTCCGGTTAGGCCGCAGTCGCCGACAGGGCCGCCGATAACGAATTGACCGGTTGGGTTAATGAAGTATTTGGTATCTTTATGCAGCCATTCTTTAGGTAGAACCGGCAGGATAATTTCGTCCATCACCGCTTCATGCAATGCTTTGGTAGCAATTTCAGGCGAATGCTGGGTAGACAAAACAACCGCGTCAATCGCTACGGGCTTGTTATTTTCGTAGCGGAAAGTAATCTGGCTTTTTGCATCGGGGCGCAGCCAAGGCAAGGTTTTATTTTTACGCACTTCAGCCTGACGTTTAACCAGCAGGTGAGAATAGGTAATAGGGGCGGGCATCAGTACATCGGTTTCGTTGCTGGCATAACCAAACATTAAACCTTGATCGCCTGCGCCTTGCTCGTGGTCGTCGCCCTCGTCGACACCCATCGCAATATCAGCCGATTGTTTGCCGATAGCGTTTAAAACCGCGCAACTTTGGCCGTCGAAACCTATGTCGCCGTGATCATAACCGATTTCACAAACAACTTTTCGAACCAAGGCTTCAAGATCAACCCATGCATCGGTGGTTACTTCGCCCGCCAAAACGACCATGCCGGTTTTTACCAGCGTCTCGCAAGCAACGCGTGAGCGAGGGTCTTGCGCCAATAAGGCATCAAGTACCGCATCCGAAATTTGATCTGCAACCTTATCGGGATGCCCTTCTGAAACCGATTCTGATGTGAAAGTATAATTATTGCTCACGATACCACCTTTAAAATGTAAAACCCAGATGTACAAAAGGCTGCATAAGGCAGCCTTCGTGTGTATGGTGGGCCCTGTAGGACTTGAACCTACGACCTGCCGATTATGAGTCGGACGCTCTAACCAACTGAGCTAAGGGCCCTTAACTATTATTTACTCGCCATCCAAAAAGCACCTTAATTGCTCTGATCTTGATGGATGTCTGAGTTTCCTCAACGCCTTGGCTTCAATTTGACGGATTCTTTCGCGCGTCACGTCGAACTGCTTGCCTACTTCTTCCAGTGTATGGTCGGTATTCATGTTAATGCCAAAACGCATACGCAGAACTTTCGCTTCCCTTGCGGTTAATCCCGCCAATACGTTTTGTGTCGACTCCCTTAATCCGGCAATCGTTGCCGCCTCAACCGGGGACAATACTTTAGCATCTTCTATGAAATCTCCCAAATGAGAATCTTCATCGTCGCCGATAGGTGTCTCCATTGAAATGGGTTCTTTGGCGATTTTCAACACCTTGCGAACTTTATCTTCCGGCATTTCCATGCGTTCCGCCAATTCTTCCGGCGTTGCTTCCCGCCCCAATTCCTGAAGTATCTGCCTGGAAATTCGATTCAGTTTATTGATTGTTTCGATCATATGCACCGGTATGCGAATAGTTCTGGCCTGATCCGCAATGGATCGGGTGATAGCCTGTCTGATCCACCAAGTCGCGTAGGTTGAAAATTTGTAGCCGCGACGATATTCAAATTTATCGACTGCTTTCATTAAGCCGATATTGCCTTCCTGAATTAAGTCGAGGAATTGTAATCCGCGATTAGTATATTTTTTAGCGATTGAAATAACCAGCCTTAAATTGGCCTCGATCATTTCTTTTTTCGCTCGTCTCGCCTTGGCTTCGCCGATAGACATGCGTCGGTTAATGTCTTTTAGACCGCTAATGGTCAATCCGTACTCGGCCTCTATATCTGCCAATATTTTTTGGGCTTTCCTGACTTCTTTTTCGCGTTCTTTCAATGTTTCCGAGTACTTGCTTCCGGTATTCAAATACTGGTCAAACCATTCTGAACTGGCCTCGTGCTCAGGAAAAGAAGCAATAAACTCCTTGCGCGGCATCTTTGCGTAATTGACGCAAATCTCCATAATGAGCTTTTCTTGTTCGCGCACAGCAGTAACGCCATTAGGAATAATGGCTGTTAATTTCTTTAAATATTGTGGAGTCCATTTAAATTCCATGAACAAGTCAGCTAACGCCTCGAACTCTTTTTCCGTTTTGTCGCTTGAATAACCGTGCTTTTTGATTGCTGTGGCAGCTGTTTTTAGCTGTTTTCTTAGCGCTTCAACTTTTTCTTTGACCTCTTCGTAATTCAGTCCTTTCGGTTCTTCTTCGGCGGCAGCGGCGGTTTCTTCAATGTCGTCGCTCACGGGCAAGGTACTGACAAAATCCTCGGGTTCGCTTAAGTCAACAAAGCCGGAGATTAAATCGGTAAGGCGAATGCCGCCTTCTTCGCCGGAAATATTGTCAAATGATTGCAGGAAATCTTCAACAACGATACAAGAGCGCGCAATGGCTTTAACCAGTTGTTGCTGTCCTTCTTCGATGCGTTTGGCAATTTTCAATTCGTCTGCGCGAGTCAGCAATTCCACTGAGCCCATTTCCCGCATGTACATGCGCACCGGGTCCGTAGTTCTGCCGAATTCACTGTCGACAGAAGCTAGAGCGGCGACTTCTTCGGCATCTTCATCGTCCGTAGTAACGGCCGCTGAGTCAGTAATAAGGGAGTCTTCATCCGGGGCAACTTCGTAAACCTGAATTCCCATATCATTGATCATGCCAATAATATCTTCAATTTGTTCAGGATCAACAATGTCGCTGGGCAAGTGGTCATTAACCTCTGCATAAGTCAGGTAACCCTGGACTTTGCCTTTGGCTATCAATTGTTTAAGTTGGGACTGCTGTTGTTCTTGATTCATCATGCGCTCACGGAAGACTCTGCTCGACCTGACTTCGTCGAACCGAAAATTATACTACAAATTCCTGTTGTTTGGCACCAAAATTTTGGCTGTCAGCATTTTTCGCAACAGCTCTTTTTCCTGTGCATCCAGTCCTGCTGTCTTGCCTTTATTTAGTAATCCGGTTAAAGCTGTCTCCCTGGCTTGGGTTAATAGTCTGTCCAGAGAGTCGCAAAACACGGCCTCAATTTTGTCGTCTGAAACCTGTGAATCCAATAAAGCCAATGCCTTTATTGGCTTTTCTTCAGCGGTGTCTCGATAACACTCCATTAAAACGGCTGCATTGGCCGGATTCTTGTCTGCAATCATTTGCAGGATATTTTTAAACAGGGCTGCGCCTGAAAATTCCAGGCCGCTCCAGTCAATCTCTCGCTGCTCAATCAGTTCCGCCAGTCTGGGGTTCTGAACCAGCAGGGCGATTGCAACCCGTGCCGACGATAACCTGCCGCCATCCTGAGGCCGATTTCTGGCTATCTTTCGATCTTGTTTAGCAACAAGTGTAGTTCCATTCTCCGAAACATCCAGATTGGCCCAGCCGGATAATTCTTTTAGTCGTGCAAACATCATCTCTTTAAAAACGCTTTCCGGCAATTTGTTCAAATACGGTTTGGCTTTGTTTACCAGTTGCGCTCGCCCTTCCATTTCGGATAGATTCAGCTCGTTCGAGAAATGTCCGAAAAAATACTCCGACAGGGTTTCAGCAGTCTGCATGCGACCAACAAATCCATCAAGCCCTTCCTCGCGTACCAGCGAATCAGGGTCATGATTTTGCGGTAACAGCATGATGCGAATCTGTCGTCCGTCTTTTAAGCTGGAAAAAGCCGATTCCATGGCTCTCCATGCTGCTTCTCGCCCCGCCTTGTCGCCATCAAAACAAAGCACCAGTTCAGATGAGAACCGGAATAATAAATCAAGGTGCGCTTGCGATGCCGCTGTTCCCAGGGCTGCAACGGCATAATGAATGCCAAACTGTGCCAAGGCGATAACATCCATATAACCTTCAACGATCAGAATTCGTTGCGGCTTGGGATTTTTTTCCAGAAGTTCATATAAGCCGTAAACCTCCTTGCCTTTGTGAAATAGGGGCGTTTCTGGAGAATTCAAGTATTTGGGTAAAGAATCGTCAAGAACTCTTCCGCCAAAGCCTATGATGCGGGCGCGCTTGTCCCTGATCGGGAACATGAGTCGGCCGCGGAAACGGTCGTAGGGTTGTCCTCCGTCTTCTTTACTAACCAGTAATCCTGCTTCGAGCAATAATTTTGGATTAAATCGAGATGTCAGGGATTTCCATTCGTTAGGCGCATAGCCCAGCATGAAATCGCCGGCGCAATCGCCGCTGACCCCCCTGTTTTTTAAATACTCAACCGCCTTTTTTCCTTCGTCGCCAGTTCGCAGTTGTTCAGTATAAAAGGCGGCTACCTGGTCCATCAGTGCATAAAGACTGTTTAGGTCATCCTTCTTTTGCTTGGGTTGATATTCGGTTGACTCCCTGGGAACGTCGACTCCGACAAAGCCTGCCAGATCTTCAATCGCCTCGACAAAGTCAAGGTGGCTAAAATCCATCAGAAAGCTAATTGCGTTGCCGCTAGCGCCGCAGCCAAAGCAATGAAAGAATTGTTTCTTCCGGTTTACGGAAAAGCTGGGGGTTTTTTCGGTGTGAAAAGGACAGCGGGCGACAAAGTTGTTACCCGTTTTTTTTAGAGGGACGTGCGAATCGATTAAATCGACAATATCAACCCGCACTAACAGCTCATCAATAAATTCGCGAGGGATTCTACCGGACACGCAGTGCTCCGACGACTGCACGGATGCAGGAGATAGGGCAATGCGAAAGCAATTGCCAGGGAAAACCAGTAAAAAAACTATCCAGCTAGTGCAGCCTTGATTTTGATACTTACAACCGACATGTCGGCGCGCCCTTGCATTTTCGCTTTAAGTAAAGCCATGACCTTGCCCATATCCTTAACCGATTCTGCGCCGGATTCCGCAACAGCGTCTTTAACCATTAAATCAATTTCGGTTTCGGTCAGGGCCTGGGGGAGGAAATCCTGAATCACCGGAATTTCAGCCTCTTCAATGGCTACCAAGTCATGTCGACCGGCGTCTGCAAACTGTCTGATAGATTCGCGGCGCTGCTTGAGCATCTTGTCGAGAACTTGGATAACGCGTTCGTTATCCAAAACAATGCGTTCATCGACTTCTACTTGCTTAATGGCGGCCAAAATCAAGCGAATTACGCCTAGCCTTGCCTTGTCGCCGCCTTTCATGGCGGCTTTCATATCGTCCTTGATACGATCTGTTAACAAATCCATCGTATTAACCTTGGTTTTACAGTGCAGGGCGTCCGCGACGTAAGTTTTTCAGCGCATAACGTTCGCGCGCTAATTTCTTCAAGTGGCGCTTAACAGCAGCCGCGCCTTTGCGTTTGCGCTCTGCAGTTGGTTTTTCATAAAATTCGCGACGACGTACTTCTGCCAATACACCCGCTTTTTCACAAGCGCGTTTAAAACGGCGAATCGCAATATCAAATGGTTCGTTTTCTTTGATTTTTACTGACGGCATTATAATGACCCGAATATGTTAATATTTAAAAAGTTAGGATTGTTACATCCACTGAACAAACAGAACCCTTAATTATACCTTTACTTTTATAAATTTCAAAAATCAATGTACGTTTTAGGCATAGAAACCTCTTGTGACGAAACCGGCGTCGCGATTTATCACTCTGAACAAGGCCTGTGTAGCCATCTTTTATACAGCCAGGTTGACATGCATAGCGAATATGGCGGCGTTGTTCCCGAGCTCGCGTCGCGCGACCATATTCGGAAATTAGTGCCGTTGATCAAGCAATGTCTAAAGGAAAGCGGCTTGACCGGCAGCGATATTGACGGCATCGCTTATACCGCAGGACCCGGCCTGATGGGGGCGTTATTGGTTGGCGCGGCAACGGCCAGAAGCCTGGCTTGGGCCTGGCAAGTTCCGGCGATTGCCGTTCATCATATGGAAGGGCACCTGTTGGCGCCGATGCTGGAAGAAAACCCGCCGGAATTTCCTTTTGTTGCATTGCTGATTTCCGGGGGACATACCCTGCTGGTACAGGTTGAAGGCATCGGTCGCTATCAACTGTTAGGCGAATCCCTTGATGATGCCGCCGGTGAAGCGTTTGATAAAACCGCGAAAATGCTGGGCTTGGGTTATCCCGGCGGGCCGAAACTGTCCGCATTGGCAGAACAGGGTACGCCGCAGGTTAAATTTCCTCGTCCGATGACTGACCGTCCCGGATTGGATTTTAGTTTCAGCGGCTTAAAAACATTCACCATGAATACCATCAACGCCTCTGGAAAGACGGATCAGGATAAAGCCAATGTCGCCGCCGCATTCCAGCAGGCAGTCGCCGAGACGCTGAGCATCAAATGCAAGCGGGCCTTACAACAAACAGGCCTGAAAAGACTGGTTATTGCCGGAGGCGTCAGCGCCAACAAGCAAATTCGCGCCAGTTTGACCCAAATGGTTGCCAAGGAAAATGCCCAGCTTTATTTTCCGAGGCTCGAATTTTGTACCGATAACGGCGCGATGATCGCTTATGCCGGTTGCCAGCGTTTAATGGCGGGACAGCAGCAAGGATTGGAAATTTACGCCCGCCCTCGCTGGCCGATTAGTGAGTTGGACTAAATTAGGCGAAAAGCCAGTCGTAGAGCGGTTTTTCGCCAGCAAACCGCCAATCAACGCACAACGCCGATGACAATCTGTCGTAATTGGGCGGATTGCTTGTAGGCGAATCCACCCTACAATAATCCGCCTTACAGCTTTACGTTAAGGGACGCATGGATTCATTGCGTCGAGCCATAAAGCGCATTGTTAGGAATCCTTGCTTTTCAGATGCTCCAGTTCATGGGCAATTTCCTCTTCATGTCTTAAGAGAGCACTCCTGATCGATTTGAGAACATGGCGGTAATCATCATGGCCAATAATCTGCGTTGAATACGAAGAAGCTTGAAAGAGAATGCTGTATCTATTTAATATCCTTATAGCTTCCTTCAGCAACTGATCGACCTCTATCATATTAAACGGGTATTGATCCGCAAGACTCTTATTTGCCACAACATATCCTGCACTTCTATGCGCAAAGAACTTGTGTCGCCACATTACCAAAGTATTTACGAGCGGATTGGATTTCATATTCACAAACGCTATATCTTTCTGCAACTGAATTAGATCTGGCTTTTTTAAGCTAGAGGCTAATGAGTCTACGAATGGATTTCCCTTGAGGCGCTCGCGAAAGTTACCTTCATCAAAAAACTTAGCATTCTCTTTGATTATGTTTAGGAGGTTTGGCAGATTTAGGGATTCGGGGTGCGGTTCGTATATTTTGCAAAGCCGAAACAGCGTAGTATCCAAGTGTGACTGAAAGGTAAGCCACCAAAATGTCCACGACTCGTTGAACTCAACGGCGTAGGTGGGTCGAGCAGCTTCAAGATCAGAATACAATCTAAAATGAATGCATGCAGTGACCGTTTCGTTTGTAAGTACTTCCAGTAGCCTACTGAACTCTTCCGAATTGGTGATTTTGATCTTCATAGGGCGCTGTGTACCATTGGATCCTAAAGGAACGGGCAGTATGCCCTATAAGGTGGAATATTAACCAAGATCCAGAAGGATTAGTTGTCGTTAGTTTGTTTAGCCTTTAGCCTTGCTCGACTCTTCCCCAGCCAGCAGCCGCTGAATATTGCTCTTATGCCGCCATAGCAAGAAAACCATCATCACTGCGGACGCCGCAACGATAGCTTCGTCGCCGACTAAAAACCAGGCAAAAACCGGCGACAGGGTCGAGGCGACTAATGCGGACAACGATGAAATCTTGCCCAGCTTATAAATCAGATACCAGGTTGCCATGAACGCAAGACCGAGCGCCCAGAAAAAACCGAGCAATACGCCGACCGATGTTGCAACGCCCTTGCCGCCTTTAAAACCGAAAAACACCGGATAAAGGTGGCCTATAAAAGCGGCCAAGCCGGTCGCAGCAACTAACTCGGCGGGCAGTCCCAATACATTCGCGGCATAGACCGGAAGTAATCCTTTCAGCGAATCACCCAGCAGGGTAATCGCCGCCGCTTTTTTTCCGCCGATGCGCATTACGTTGGTCGCACCGGGATTGCCCGAACCCTGTTCGCGGGGGTCCGGCAAGCCCATCAGGCGACAAATAATAATTGCACTGGAAATTGAGCCTATCAGATAGGCAGCCGGAACAAACAACCATTCAACCATTGAGTAACCTTTTCATCATCAGAACTTGTAAGCAAAGGGCGTTTCCCTGATACTTACCGCTTTTAAAAAAACACGCATCATAACCGGAAAACACAATGGACATCATATTTTTAGGCGGGTTGGAAATTGAAACTATCATCGGTATTTATGACTGGGAAAGAGTGACCAAACAAACCGTCATTCTTGATATTGAGATGGCGTTTGATATTCAAAAAGCCGCTGAAACCGATGATATTCAATACACGCTTGATTACAAAACCGTTTCTCACCGCATTATTTCTTTTGTCGAGGCCAGCCAGTTTTTCCTGGTTGAAAAATTAATCTCGGAAATAGCCGACATTATCCGTAACGAATTTAATGTGCCTTGGGTGAAAATAACCCTGAATAAAAAAGGCGCGATCCGCGGAGCCAGTGATGTCGGCATTATCATTGAGCGTGGAGAAAGAACATCGTGACCCGAGGCTACATCAGCATCGGTAGCAACATAAACAAGGATGAACATATCCCAGCCAGTCTGCGGGCGCTTGAACACACTTTTGGCGAACTGACCGTTTCAAGTATTTATGAATCCGAACCGGTCGGCTTTACCGGCGATGTTTTCTACAATCTTGTGGTCGGTTTCGATTCCGATTTGGAAGTGAAAGCGGTTGCCAAGCAACTCAGGCAAATTGAGCTGGATAATGGCCGCACGCGCGACAGCCGGAAATTTGCGGCGCGCACCCTCGATCTGGACCTGATTCTATACGGCGACCTGATCGTCAATGATGGCCGCTTGCAAATACCAAGGGATGAAATTGAACATTACGCCTTTGTGCTTGAGCCTTTGGCGGAAATTGCCCCGAGTTTGAAACATCCTGTCAGTCACATCAGCTACGCCGAGCTTTGGGAACAATTCGACAAGAGCGATCTCAGGCAAAAGCGCGTCGCACCGTCCTGGGCTTCAACAAAATAGGGTGCGACCGCCATCGACGGTCAGTATCTGGCCGGTGATGTAACCGGCATCCTTAATCAAAAAAAGCACGGCTTTGGCAATATCAAGCGGTTCGCCGCTACGCTTTAAAGCCACCCGTTGCAGTATTTCCAGTTTGGCCTGTTCGGATAGATCGTTATCAGGCCAGAGTATCGCTCCCGGAGCCACGCCATTGACCCTGACAGCCGGTCCCAGCTCTTTGGCTAAAATCTTGGTCATGGCGGCTAGGCCGGCTTTTGAAATACTGTACACCGGATAACCGCTTAAGCCCCGTTCGGCATGGATGTCGATAATATTGACGATGCAGCCCTTATTGTCGGCCAAGGTTTTTGTCAGGGCTTGCGCCAGGAAAAACGGCGCTTTTAAATTGCCCCCCAATAACTCATCCCATTGTCGTTCGGTCACATCGGCCATAGCCGTTGGATAAAAGGAGGAGGCATTGTTGACCAGCACATCAATGCCGCCCCAAGCCAGACACGCTTCCCTGGCAACAGCTTCCAACTCGCTGATGTTCAGCAAATCGGCCTGCATGATTTTTGCCGAGCCGGGGCGCTGTTGATTCAGTTCATCGCAAAGCTGCTGTGCTTCCACTGCCGAAGACCGGTAATGCAGAAAAACATTACAGCCCTCGCTATGCAGTAGCCGCGCACAAGCTGCGCCTATGCGTTTAGAGGCGCCGGTAATCAACACATTTTTGGTATGTCCTGTCATGCTAAAAACCGCGATTTGTCCACGAAAAACACGAAAAGCGCGAAAGCTGCCCTGTCCGAAACGTTTTAGGTGTAACGACTTTACTTAGGAGGCGCGCAAACGTTAGGGGCAGGGTTGCAAACCCCGCCCCCGCTTGCCATTAATGTATTTTTGACGGCGATTTTCATTGTGCTTGCTGGGCCAAGCTTTTACTCGCCACTTCGTAAACATCTTTGGAAATCGCTTCGGTGGTTATAATCCGTTCCAGTTGCGCTTTCATCAGCGCTTGCCTGCCTTCGTCATATCTTCGCCACGCCGTTAACGCGCCGACCATGCGCGAGGCAATCTGCGGGTTCAAGGTGTTCAGCGCGATAATCTGGTCGGCGAGAAATTGATAGCCTTGTCCGTTAGCCGCGTGAAAATGCAGCGGATTGGATTGGCTGAATGCGCCGATCAATGACCTGACCCGGTTTGGATTTTTTAAATCGAACGCAGGATGCAGCATTAACGCCTGCACGGTCGCAAAGGTGTCGGGCATGCTGCCGGAGGCTTGCAGCGTAAACCATTTGTCGATAACCAGCGCTTCTGCTTGCCATTGGCGGTAAAAACTGTCCAAACACTGCTGTTTGGCGGGATGCGGGTTGTTGACAATAACCGTCAGCGCCGCCATTTGATCGGTCATGTTCTTGGCGGTGTTGAATTGCTGCTGGGACAAATGATGAATGTCTTTGTTTTCCAGCTTGCTTAGATAGCTTAAGCAGGTGTTTTTGATGCGTCTGCGACCGATTGCGCCGGCGTCGAATTTTCCGGACTCATCCCGATGATTATTCAGGTATAAAGCCAGGAACTGCGTTTGCAGCTGCTCGGCCAAAGCCAGCGTGACACATTCGCGGGCGGCATGGATGGCTTCCACATCGACAACCTGCATTTGTTCGGCCAGATAGGTTTCCGAAGGCAGGTTTAACAGCAAAGAAAAATACGACAAGTCGTCCCACGGTTGCTCCAGCACCTGCTTGAAGGCATTAATCATAATGGGGTTGACCTGCATGTCCCTGCCGTTTTGCAGATCGGCAATCAGTCCGGTAATGATTTGTCCGGCCAATTGCTGCCCGGCTTCCCAGCGATTGAAGGTGTCGCTGTCGTAGCTTAACAAGAACGCCGACTCTTCCAGGCTGCGTTCCATCGCCAGTTTAACCGGCGCTGAAAAGCTTCTCAGGATGGAAACCACCGGCTGCTCGGCTAAGCCTTCAAAGATAAAGGCTTGTTCTGACTGGGTGAGTTGCAGGATGACTTCGTCTGTTTTGGGGCTTTGTAGGGGCGGATTTATCCGCCCTGGGCGACTGAAGTCGCCCCTACCGTCGCTCCCGTAATCTTGCAAACTGCAAAGCGCGACGCTGCCGTCTTTATTAAGCAAGCCCACAGTGACCGGAATGTGCAGTGCTTCTTTAACCGCTTGTCCTGGCGTCGGCGGGCAGCTTTGGCTTAGGGTTAAGCTCAGGGTTTGTGCGGATGGATCATAGTGTTGCCGGACGGTTAACACCGGCGTTCCGGCCTGGGCGTACCAGCGGCGGAATTGGGTCAAATCGATGGCGTTGGCGGCTTCCATGGCGCTGACGAAGTCATCGCAAGTCACTGCCTGTCCGTCATGACGCTCAAAATACAAATCGCTGCCTTTGCGAAAGCCTTCCGCGCCGACCAGCGTACGGATCATGCGCACCACTTCCGCGCCTTTTTCATACACGGTCACGGTGTAGAAGTTGTTGATTTCAATATAGGCGTCAGGGCGTATCGGATGCGCCAACGGCCCGGCGTCTTCGGGAAACTGGCGGGTGCGCAGCGTGTTGACATCTTCGATGCGTTTGACGGCTTTGGAAGTGCGGTCGCCGGTAAACTCCTGATCGCGGAACACTGTAAAGCCCTCTTTCAGGCTGAGCTGGAACCAGTCCCGGCAGGTGATGCGGTTGCCGGTCCAGTTATGGAAATATTCGTGGGCGATGACGGCTTCGATATGTTCATAATCGAAGTCAGTCGCGGTATCGGGCCGGGCCAGTACGAATTTGGTGTTGAATACGTTAAGCCCTTTGTTTTCCATCGCACCCATGTTGAAGTGGCTGACGGCGACGATCATGTATAAATCCAGATCGTATTCGCGGCCATAGACCTGTTCATCCCAGTGCATGGCGTTTTTTAAGGATTCCATCGCATGGTCGCATTTATCGATGTCGTGTTTTTCGACAAAGATTTGCAAATCGATGTCGCGGCCGGATTGCGTGGTAAAGCGATCTGCGATGCATTCGAGTTGTCCGGCAACCAGTGCGAACAAATAGCACGGCTTGTTGAACGGGTCTTCCCAGGTCACCCAATGGCGATTGTCAGACAGCTCCCCTTGAGCCACTTTGTTACCGTTGGATAATAAAACCGGATAACGGTCTTTGTCGCCGACCAAGGTGGTGGTGAACAGCGTCATCACATCGGGGCGATCCAGAAAATAGGTGATTTTCCTGAAGCCTTCCGCCTCGCACTGGGTGCAGAGCATGCCGTTGGAGAGATACAGGCCTTCCAGGGCGGTGTTGGCTTTCGGGTTAATCGCGTTTTCGATGCTCAGCACAAAACGTTGCTGCTGAGGGACTTCGTGAATGATTAACGAGTCCTGGGTTTGCAGGTATTGAGCTTTGCTTAAGTCGTCATTATCCAAGTTAACACTGAGCAATTTCAGGTTTTCACCCGCTAAGGTCAGCGATGTGTCGCGCGACTGGCTGGCCGGATTGCGGCTCAGGGTGAGTCGCGAACTGACCAAGGTGTTTTCGTCATCCAGGGTAAAATTTAAGGCGACGCTGTGAATCAGGTATTCGGGGACGGTGTAGTCTTTTAGATAGATGGTTTGTGGATTAGGGTCGCGCATTATTGTTACCTGCTGTTGTGATCGGAAGATCTGATGTTTGGGGTGGCGAACAGCGCGATTAACAGCCAGGCTGCCAGAAAGCAAACGCCGCCGAAAGGAGTGATCATGCCTAGCCAGGTATGATTGAGTAGTGCCAAGGCATACAGGCTGCCGGAAAACAGCAATATGCCCGCGAACATCAGCCATCCCGCCCAGTGTAATAATTTGGAGTCGGGCGCTTGCCGGTGAATCAGCGCAACGCCGATCAGGCCCAGCGCGTGGTACATTTGATAGGTCACGCCGGTCTGGTAGACGGTCAACATCTCCGGGCTGATGATGGTTTTTAAGCCATGAGCGCCGAATGCGCCCATGCCGACGCCGATTAATGCGCTTAACGCGCCGAGCGATAAAAAGATCGATTTCATCATTTTTCCATCAGTCTGGGCATCAGCTGCACCAGATTACAGGGGCGGGTGCGGTGATCCAATTGTTCCTTGATCAGCGCATCCCAAGCGGTGCGGCAGGCTCCCGATGAGCCGGGCAGGCAGAAGATATAGGTCGCGTTGGCGACTCCGGCAATCGCTCGGGACTGGATGGTTGAGGTTTTAATGTCCTGATAGGACAGCATCCTGAAGATTTCGCCGAAACCGTCCAGCAGCTTGTCCAGCAACGGTGCAACCGCCTCCGGCGTGCCGTCCCTGCCGGTGACGCCGGTGCCGCCGGTGCTGATCACGACATTAACATCATCTGCGGCAATCCAGTTTGAAACAGCCGCCCTGATTTGATAAATGTCGTCAGGCACTATTTTCTTTTCGATAACCTGATGACCTGCCTCGGTTGCGCGTTCCGCCAGGGTTTTGCCGGATACGTCGTCGGCATCGGTGCGGCTGTCGGAAACGACCAGGATCGCGATGTTAAGGGGGATGAAGTGTCTATCTGTAGTCATGTTTTAAGAAAGGTTCAAGGTTCAATGTTCAAGGTCAAAGGTTCAAAAGCACACTCCTTGTACCTTGAACCTTTGGCCTTTCATCTGATTACTTTAACACAACAAAGAATCCTTCCTGTCCTCGCTGGATGTTAATCAGCAAAGCGCCGTTCGGATCGATCACTTGTTGTAATTCATCAAGATTGCGAACGCGATAACGATTTGCCGATACGATGACGTCGCCGGGACGCAAGCCTGTGCGCCAGGCATTAGACGCGGTGTCGATTTTTTCGATCAAAACGCCTTCAACCTGGTTTTTTAGCGGCGAGCTTAACAGCGTGCCTTGCAAGGTACGATGCAGCTTTTCTCCTGCCAGTTGCGGCAGTTCCTGCTTGCCGATCGTTGCGGTAACCTGTTTCTTTTCATTGTCGCGAAAGTATTCCAGCTCAACCTTATCGCCGATTTGCATCAGGCCGACGATATTGCGTATGTCATGGCTGTTTTTAATGGAGCGGCCATTGGCTGCAACAATGATGTCGCCCGGTTCAAGTCCTGCTTTTGCGGCGGGTGAATTGCTTTCAATCCGGCTGATCGCTGCTCCCTGTTTGTTTTTTAAATTAAACGCATTGACCAGTTCGGGCGTCAGGTCCTGGGTGGTGACGCCCAGCAAGCCGCGCCGAACTTCGCCGTGTTTGATCAGCGATTCCTTGATGGTCATGACCATATTGGAGGGAATCGCAAAACCGATGCCGACATTGCCGCCGGTGGGTGCGAGGATTGCGGTATTCATGCCGACCAGTTCTCCGCGCAGGTTAACCAGCGCGCCGCCTGAATTGCCGGGGTTGATCGAGGCGTCGGTCTGGATAAAATCTTCGTAGCCTTCTATGCCTAGGCCGGAACGCCCCAAGGCGCTGACGATGCCTGAGGTTACGGTCTGTCCCAAACCGAACGGATTGCCGATAGCGACGACAAAATCGCCGACTTTCAGTTGGCTGGAATCGGCAATCGGCAGCATGGTTAGGTTCTCGGCAGGAATCCGGATGATGGCGACATCCGCCTCAGGGTCGGTGCCGACCAGCGTAGCGGAAAGCTGGCGACCGTCGTTCAAGGTCACCATGATTTTATCGGCTTTATCGATAACATGGTTGTTGGTCAGAACCAAGCCTTGGCCGCTGTCGATAATGACGCCTGACCCTAAGCTGTTTTTTTGCTGTTGGCGCTGCTGGTTGGGAACATTAAAAAACTGGCGAAAAACCGGGTCCTGCATCAGCGGATTCTCGCTGACCAGAATATTGGTCGAGGTTGAAATGTTGACCACCGCCGGCATGCTGCGTTCCAGCATGGGGGCCAGAGACGGCAATGCCTGTCCTTCTGCATAGAGTGGTAAGCCTGCTTGTGTCGTTGGGGCTATGCACAAGTAAACGGGTAATAAAGTTATCAAGAATAGCTGTTTTGCTGATTGAGTATTCATCATGGTTTTCCGGTGTTTGTGAAACATGCGCAATCTATAATATATGAGTGAAAATGTTTAATACAAGGTATGTTAAAGTAGATTTTTTACACAATCAGCCTGTCATTTAACTGTTATCTTGCTTAAAATATTCAAATGACCGTAGATGTCGATTCTGAAGATGGGCTGATTATTCGTAAGCTAATTCCGCTCGCAACATTGCCGGGCGCGCGGTTTAATGCGCTATGCACTGATATGACAGTCGAACAAATACAAGACGGTTTTTTGTTTAAAAAAGGCGATGTATCCCCCCAGCTTGTTTATCTGATAAGCGGCGAGGTTACTCTTCAGGCGGCTGGACTGGTTGTTGAAGTCATTGCCGCCGGCAGTGATTCCGCCAAGTTTGCGCTGGCGCACCAGATCCCAAGAAAAATCGATGCAGTCGCGAACGGAAGAGTGCGTTTTTTGCGGCTGAATGCGGATATTGTTAATAATCCACTCTCCCTTGCTTATAAAGAGGACAACAGTTACATGGTCATTGACGAGACTGAGGGCGATCCGGACGACTGGATGACAGCGTTATTAAGGTCGCCTATTTTTCAACGTCTTCCCCCCGCTAATTTGCAAAAAATCTTAATGAGTCTGGAAGTCGTTCATTTTAAGGCGGGCGAAATCATACTCGAACAGGGGGGCGCCGGGGATTATTATTATCTGATTAAACAGGGGCAATGCCTGTTAACGCGTAAGCCGTCGCCCAACGCAAAAGAAATTAAATTAGCCCAGCTGGCAAACGGCGATACTTTTGGCGAAGATGCGTTGCTTTCCGGCGCGACCAGAAACGTAACCATTACGGCGTTGACGGATATTGTTTTATTGCGCTTGGGCAAGCAGCAATTCATATCCTTAATAAAAGAGCCTTCTTTAAAGTTTGTCGATGAGGCGGGCATGCGGGAGGCTGTGTCGCGAGGGGCGCTGCTGCTGGATGTTCGTTCGCAGGATGAATATGAGAACCAGCGTCTTGATGGGAGTATCAATGCGCCTTTTTTCTCCTTAAGGATGCAGCTTAAGGCAATAAGCCATGAAAGGCCCGTCGTGGTCGTTTGCCAGGATGGCAGGACCAGTGAGGCTGCCGCATTTTTATTGCTCAGGCATAAAATTGACGCAATGATTTTGAGCGGCGGGATGGACAGTCTTGCGGCATTCGCGCCATCATCTTCCCCTGAGAGAAAGTCGAATATTGCGCCTGAGTCGGAAAATGAAGCGCCTCTTTCCGGAGATGGTCGGGTTGAAAGTAATGACGAGAAGCGGTCCTCCCCTATATTGGAGAATCAGGTAAGCGCGCTTAAGCTTGAAAATGAAGCGCTTAAAAGCGCCAATCAACAGCTCAATGAGAAGTGCATGCAGCTGGAATTCGACAAGCAAAATGCGGAAAAGCAATGTCGAATACTGCATAAGCAGATGGAGAAGCTAACCCAGGTGCTGGATAGGCTAAAAGGAGTGTAGGACGGGTCGCCTGTCGGGCATAAAAGCGGCAGAGTAACCCGGCGGTCATAATTGCAGTTGCCGGGTTACGATATGCTGGGTTTGTGCCTGGGAGGCAGTTGCCGGGAGCGCCAAAAGCAGGCGCTTCAGGAATGCAAACCGAAAAGAAGTTGTTAAAGCCAAATAATTATTTGATTTTTGCTTCTTTGTAAATAACGTGTTTACGAACAACAGGATCAAATTTTTTGATCTCCATTTTTTCGGGCATAGTCCGTTTGTTTTTTGTTGTTGTATAAAAGTGTCCGGTTCCTTCGGTCGAAATCAGTTTAATTTTATCGCGCATTTTTTTATCCTCTTAAGAGATGTCGCCGGCTTTACGTAAATCCGCAAGAACGGCATCAATACCTTTCTTGTCGATGATACGCATGCCTTTGGTGGAAATTCTGAGGCGAACCCAGCGGTTTTCGCTCTCTACCCAGAATCTGTGGTGTTGCAGATTCGGACAAAAGCGTCTTTTAGTTCTGTTGTTAGCGTGTGAAACGTTGTTACCTGTAACTGGGCGTTTGCCTGTTACTTGACATACTCTGGACATGATTAACCCCTAATGCGTGCCTAAATTCAAAAGTTAGCCGAGCTTTATACCAAAAAATCTTTTCAAGGTAAATAACAATCTATAAAATGGATAAGATGAAAGGTTCGAGGCGCAAGGTTAAAGGTGTATATTTTTAGCTTTGCGCCTTTAACCTTGCACCTTTTGCCTAAAGCACTTATCAGGAAAAAATAATGCCCATTAAGCTCGGCATGGTCATGGATTCCATCGACCATATCAACATCAAGAAAGATACCAGTTTTGCCATGTTACTCGAAGCGCAATCCAGAGGTTGGGAGCTGCATTACATGGAGCTGAACGACTTGTTCCTCCGAAACGGCAGGGCGTATGCCAGAACGCGGACGATTAAAGTTCAGCGCGATGAAAAAAACTGGCACGAGTTTACGGCGGAGCAGGACATTCCTCTGGACGAGCTGGATGTGATCATGATGCGCAAGGATCCGCCTTTCGACCAGGAATACATTTACGCCACTTACTTGCTGGAACGCGCGGAAAGCATGGGCGTTTATGTGGTCAACAAACCGCAGTCGTTGCGGGATGCCAACGAAAAGCTTTTTACCGCATGGTTCCCGCAATGCTGCGCGGAGACGTTGGTGGCCAGGGAGCCTCGCAGAATCAGGGATTTTTTGCTGGAGCAGGGCGAAATCATTTTAAAACCGCTGGACGGCATGGGGGGCACCTCGATTTTCCATCTGCGCCAGGGCGACCCCAATCTTAGCGTGATTCTGGAAACCATGACCCAGTACAACAGCCGCTATGTGATGGCGCAAAAATACCTGCCGCAAATTGTCGACGGCGATAAACGTATCTTGCTGGTTAACGGCGAGGTCATACCTTACGCCCTGGCGCGTATTCCCGCCCAAGGCGAAACTCGCGGCAATCTGGCGGCGGGCGGACGGGCCGAAGGCCGACCCTTAACCGATCGGGATCGCTGGATTGCCGAGCAGGTCGGGCCTACATTGCGGGACAAAGGCCTGGTTTTTGTCGGCATTGATGTGATTGGCGACACGCTGACCGAAATTAATGTCACCAGCCCCACCTGCGTTCAGGAATTGGATCGCCAATTTGGCTTGAATATTTGCGGTCAATTAATGGATCATATTGAAACGACCCTTGCCGCACCTACTCCCGGCAGGTTTACGGCATACACACCATCCATGGCGATAAATGAGAACACCTCAGGTAATGTTTGATCCGCCTGCGCCGCTGTCTAATAACGACTCGTTATTGATCGCCTTATTTTTAGCGGCTGTCATTCATGTTGTGATCGGATTGGGGATAAATTTCACCGCGCCGCATCCGGAGCAAGTCAGCCGGTCTATCGATATTACTTTGGTCAATATGCCGGCCCAAAAAGCGCCTGAACAGGCGCAATTGTTGGCTCAGGAAAATCAGATCGGTGCGGAGGAGCAAAGCAGGAAGCCGGAGCCGCCTCCGCAACAACCGCCCGTCAAAGACGATAGCCAAGCCAAGCCGATACAAAAGAACGCGCCCGAACCCAGCGAACCCAAAGCGGCGAAAAAACTGATCACCCAGAAAAAGGCGGAAAAAAAGATCGTTACCGCAAACAAAAAACCGGAGACCGGGCAGCAAACTGAAAAGCGCCCGCAACTGACGGCCGAGATGCTACAGCAACAAATTGCCCAATTGGGCACCGAAATCAGGCTTAACCAGCAAACTGCCGAGCAAACCAAGATAAAATTTGTTGATTCGGTGAGCACCCATAAATACGTCGCCGCCCAATACATGAAAGATTGGGAAGATAAAGTGGAGCGTACCGGCAACCTTAACTATCCGGAAGTGGCGGCGAAGAAAAATTTTTCCGGCACCTTAACCATGGATGTCGGCATTAAAGCGGACGGCAGCATTTACAGCATACGCATCAACCAGTCTTCGGGAAATCCGGAATTGGATGAGGCCGCTAAAAAAATTGTCCGGATGAGTGCGCCTTTTGCGCCATTACCCGGAGACTTGCGAAAAGAGCTTGATGTGCTGGTGATCACCCGGGTTTGGAAATTTTCCGATGAATCAGGTATGACCTCACGATAAACAGTCTTAAGCCGGAATAAGACCACCCAAGCCTGTCCTGGGCTTGTCGACGGGCGGTAGCGCTGGGTGGGCGTTTCCGGCGATTTGCGCGGTGTGCGCCGGAAACACCTGTTTTCGCTTCCGCTCAAACAGGCTTATTCCGGCCTACGCGGCTGGTAATGCCGGGGTTTATAACATTTCGTATGCATCAGTCATGAGCGCACGATAAACATTTGCTTAAGTCATCATAAACTTTGATACTAATATCCATGAACCAAGCTACCTACTTAACCGACCAGTTTATTATCGCCATGCCCAATCTGGCGGACCCCAATTTTTTCCATACGGTTGCCTATTTGTGCCAGCACAATAAGGACGGTGCATTAGGCATTGTCATCAACAGGCCGACAGACATGAAGTTGGGTGAAATTTTCAAACAGATGGATATAAACGTCACAGTGCCCGCTACGGCTGAAACGCCGGTTTTTGCCGGCGGCCCGGTGCAACAGGAACGCGGCTTCGTGGTGCATACTTCCGGCGGCGACTGGCATGCGACCATGGCTGTTTCTGAGACTATTTCCCTAACCACATCCCGTGATGTGCTTGAAGCCATTGCCGTAGGCGAGGGCCCGGAGCAGTATCTGGTGGCCTTAGGTTATGCCGGTTGGGGCGCCGGGCAATTGGAAAAAGAAATCATGGACAATTCATGGCTTAACACGCCTCCCGGTAAACAAGTGTTGTTCGATACACCGGTTAACTTGCGTTGGAGCGCGGCCGCCGACCAGATCGGCATTGATATTAATTTGTTAACCGCTCCGGCAGGACATGGCTGATGCCAGGCAATATTCGTTTGAACACTCGCCGGACGCCGCACCTGCTTCCGGCAGGTTTGCGGCATGCACACCATCCTTGGCGATATAAACGATGCAAGACCCCTTATTAGCCAAAAGCAGCGCCGACACCTATTTAGGTTTCGATTTCGGCACTAAAAAAATAGGCGCAGCCGTCGGTCAAACCACCACTACTACCGCAAGCCCGCTGCAAACCATTCGTTCGATCAATCAAAACCCCAATTGGGACATCATCGGCAAGCTGATACAAGAATGGCGCCCGGCCGGTTTGGTGGTCGGCATCTCAAAGCAGGCCGACGGTTCGGACAACCCGGTAACGCCGCGCATGCTAAAATTTTGCAGACAGCTGGAAGGGCGTTATCAACTGCCGGTTTTTCAGCAGGACGAGACCCTGTCGACATTCGAAGCCAAACAACTGTTGTTTGACGAAGTCAACGTCAGCGCAGGCAAGCTTTGGGAAGTGCAAGACCAACTCGCCGCCCAGCTTATCTTGCAAACCTGGCTAAACGACCGTACAACAAAAGGATCATTAAGTGTTAAAAATTCCTGAATTATTAAATAACCTGGAAGCCGAGCTAAAACGTATTATCGACGAGCGGCAGCTGGTTAATCCGTTGATGATAGGCATCCGTACCGGCGGCGTGTGGATTGCCGAGCACATGCACCGGCGTTTAAATATCAGCGAACCGTTGGGATTGCTGGACATCTCATTTTACCGGGACGACTTTTCGCAAATCGGCGTCAATCCCAATGTAAAGCCCAGCCAGTTGCCGCCGCATATTGAAGGCCGCGACATTATCCTGATCGATGATGTTTTTTATACCGGCAGAACCATCCGCGCGGCAATGAACGAAATTTTCGATTACGGCAGGCCGAACCAGATCGTTTTGGCGGTGTTGATAGAACGCGACGGCAGGCAAATCCCGCTTAACCCTGATTGCGTCGGCGCAAGGATCACCTTAAATGCCGATCAACGGATCAAACTGACCGGGCCGGAACCCTTGGCCGTTCACCTGGAAACTATTGACGCGGTGGCATAAGCAATGACGGATAACCTGCAATTAAATGCGGAAGGCAAGCTTAAGCACTTTCTGACCATTGAAGGCCTGAGCAAGAGCTTATTGACGGAAATTCTCGATACCGCCGAATCGTTCGCCGGTATGTCCGAGCATCAGGTTAAAAAAGTGCCTCTGTTGCGCGGCAAAACCATCGTCAACCTGTTTTTTGAAAACAGCACCCGCACCCGCACGACCTTCGAGCTGGCCGCCACGCGGCTGTCCGCCGATGTAATCAACATGAATATCGCGACTTCGGCAACCTCAAAAGGCGAAAGCCTGCTCGACACCATACGCAACCTGGAAGCCATGTTTGTCGACATGTTTGTGGTGCGTCATGCGCTCAGCGGCGCGGCGCACTTTATCGCCCAACAGACCGCAGCGCATATCAGCGTCATCAACGCCGGAGACGGACAACACGCCCATCCGACCCAGGCCATGCTGGACATGTTCACCATACGTCAGCTCAAGCCGGATTTTTCCAGCCTCAGGGTGGCTATTATCGGCGACATATTGCATTCCAGAGTGGCGCGCTCGGAGATCCAGGCCTTAAACACCTTGGGCGCGGCCGAAGTCAGGGTGATTGCGCCCAAAACCTTGCTGCCCGCGCATGTGGAAAGTCTGGGCGTGAGCGTGTCGCATAATTTGACCGAAGGGCTGAAAGATATTGATGTAGTGATGATGTTGCGCTTGCAGAAAGAACGCATGACTTCGGCATTGCTGCCCAGCGAGAGCGAATACTTCAAATGCTTCGGACTCACCGAAGAGAAACTGAAAATCGCCAAACCCGATGCCATCGTCATGCATCCCGGCCCGATCAACCGGGGCGTGGAAATCGATTCCAAAGTCGCGGACGGCCCGCAGTCGGTGATACTCAAGCAAGTCAGCAACGGCATCGCCGTGCGCATGGCGGTCATGGCGATGGCGATGCAAAAGCAGGGAGCGACAGCATGATGTTACGCATAGATAAGGGAAGAATCATCGACCCTGCAAACAACATAGACCGCATCGGTTCCGTTTATATCGCAGACGGCAAGATTGTTTCCGTGACTGAGGAACCGGCCGGTTTTAAGCCGGATACCGTCATCGATGCCGAAAATCAAATCGTATGCCCCGGTTTTATCGATTTAAGCACCCGCTTGCGGGATATGGGCCACAGCCGCAAAGCGACTTTTAAAAGCGAAGTGCTTGCCGCAGCCGCAGCCGGTATCACCACCCTGTGCCTGCAACCGGATACCGTGCCGGTCATCGACACGCCTGCCGTTGTCGAGCTGATCAAGGAGCTGGCGGAAAAAGCCGATTATCCGCAAATTTATGCCGTCGGCGGACTCACCCAGAAACTGGACGGCGCGGAACTGAGTTCCATGTTGTCGCTTAAACAGGCGGGCTGCATTGCCGTCGGTAATGCCAATCAGCCGGTCAAAAACCTGTTGATATTAAGACGGGCCATGGAATATGCGGCCAGCCACGATTTATTGCTGATGTTTCGACCCAATGATTTTTGGCTGAGCAATAACGGTTGCGCGCATGAAGGCGCAGTCGCCACCCGCTACGGCTTGCCCAGTACGCCGGAAGCCGCCGAAACCATTGCCCTGGCGCAATGCCTGGAATTGGCCGAGCTGACCGGTTGCCGCGTGCATTTCGGCCAGTTAAGCTGCAAACGTTCGGTAATTAAAATCCATCAAGCCAAAAAATACGGCTTGAAGGTCAGCGCCGATGTCGCCATTCATCAGCTGCACCTGACCGAAAACGACATGACGCCTTTCGACAGCGCCTATCATGTACAGCCGCCATTACGTACCGAGGCGGATAAGCAGTATTTAAGAAAAGGCTTGGCCGGAAGCACCCTGAACAGCATCTGTTCCGATCATCAGCCGCATGATTTGGATGCCAAGCTGGGGGCGTTCCCCGAGACCGAGCCGGGCATGTCATCGCTGGAAACCCTGTTGCCGTTAATGCTCAAACTGGTCGCGCAGCACGCCATCACGCTGGAACAGGGCATCGCCTGCTTAAGCGCCAATCCGGCGCGAGTACTGCGCTTGAATAGCGGCGCGTTAACGCCGGGCTTTTCGGCCGACGTGTGTATTTTCGACCCGGAACTCGACTGGCAGGTTAATGCGGAAAACTGGAAAAGCCAGGGCGTCAACACGCCGTTCTGGGGCCAAACCCTGAAAGGGCGGGTAACCCATACCTTGCAGGCCGGCAGGATTATTCACCGGTTATAGCGTCAGAAGATATTTGTCCACGAAAAGCACGAAAGACACGAAAATACTGCATCGTTAAGTAAGATTTGCTTCGTTCGCCCTGCTATCGAATGGGGCTCACTTCGCCCTCGGAGCGTGAGGATAATTACGATGACGTACGGCACATTTTTTAGACATTTTCGTGCTTTTCGTGCCTTTCGTGGACCATGTATAAAAATCAATTAATAACGGAAATACACAAACATGATGCAAAAAAGAACAGCTCACCAGATCGCCGATGTGCTGATTGAGGCTCTGCCCTATATCCAGCGTTTTAAAGGCAAAACCATCGTGGTTAAATTCGGCGGCAACGCCATGGTTGACGAAGAACTCAAACACAGCTTCGCACGGGACATCGTGCTGATGAAGCTGGTCGGCTTAAACCCGATCGTGGTTCACGGCGGCGGCCCGCAAATCGGTCAACTGCTGGAAAAACTCGGCAAAACCACCGGCTTTGTCGACGGCATGCGCATCACCGACAGCGAAACCATGGACGTGGTTGAAATGGTGCTGGGCGGGTTGGTCAACAAGGAGATTGTCAATCTAATCAACATGCATGGCGGCAAAGCGGTCGGTTTGACCGGTAAGGACGGCAATTTCATCCGCGCCAAAAAACTGCATCTTACTCCCCGCGACAAGCTTGCCCCGGAGATTATCGATTTGGGTCATGTCGGCGAAGTGAGCAGCATAGATCCGGCGGTTCTCGATATGCTCGGAGCCAGTGATTTTATCCCGGTTATCGCACCGATCGGGGTCGGCGATGACGGGCATTCCTACAACATCAATGCCGATCTGGTCGCCGGAAAAATCGCCGAGCAATTGAAAGCCGAGAAACTGATTTTACTGACCAATATACCGGGCATACTGGACAAGCAGGGCGAGCTGCTGACCGGCTTATCGATCCAAAAGACCGAGGAGCTTATCGCCGACGGCACCATTTCCGGCGGCATGATCCCCAAAACCCGTTGCGCGACAGATGCGATCAAAGGCGGCGTCACCAGTGTGCATATTATTGACGGCCGAGTCGATCATGCGGTGCTGCTGGAGCTGTTTACCGATCAGGGTGTTGGGACTTTATTGCTTAAGGGGTAGTTTTTAAGGTTTTTTTTCACCACGAACGACTTGTATGATTAAAAAAAGCAACAAATCCAGTTTTTATTAGAATAGGAATTCTAGTGAAAAAATAGGTGAAGTAGACCGATACGACTTTGGTTTATTCAATAAAACCGTCGTGCAGCAAGGGT
>Ga0208513_100205_pt1 | contig 23668 bp, 18 predicted proteins | sample LakWasMet45_HOW7_2_FD_183883 | JGI IMG/M metagenome (GOLD analysis project Ga0208513, IMG submission 183883) | Freshwater sediment methanotrophic microbial communities from Lake Washington under simulated oxygen tension - Sediment Metagenome... | ecosystem: Environmental > Aquatic > Freshwater >...
CGATTGACGAAGCACTGGCAGGCCACTGTGACGATATTAAAGTGATTATCCATCCGGATAATTCCATCAGTATTTCTGATAACGGCCGTGGTATTCCAACCGATATTAAAGACGACGACAAACACGAACCCAAACGCTCGGCCGCTGAAATTGTGATGACAGAGTTGCATGCGGGCGGCAAGTTTGACCAGAACTCTTACAAAGTGTCTGGTGGTTTGCACGGTGTGGGTGTGTCTGTGGTGAACGCCTTGTCTGACTGGCTGAGACTGAAAATTTACCGCAAGGGCCAAGTGCATCAGATGGAGTTTCATCGTGGTGTGGCACAAGCGCCATTAGCCATCACTGGCACAACTGAAAAAAAGGGCACAGAAGTCCATTTTCTGGCATCGGTTGAAACATTTACCCTGGTTGAATATCACTTTGAAATTCTGGCCAAGCGTATCCGTGAACTGTCTTTCCTGAACAATGGCGTGAAGATCGAGTTGATCGACCAACGCACAGGCAAATCTGAAAACTTCGCTTTTAGCGGCGGTATCAAAGGCTTTGTGGAGTACATGAACCGTACTAAAACGGTGCTGCACCCAAAAGTGTTTTATGCCATCAGCGAAAAAGACAATATGACGGTTGAAGTAGCGATGCAATGGAACGATAGCTACTCTGAAACTGTACAGTGTTTTACTAACAACATTCCGCAACGCGATGGCGGTACCCATTTGACCGGTTTGCGTACCGCGATGACGCGCACGCTGAATCAATATATCGAACAAAACGAATTCGCTAAAAAAGCCAAAGTCGAAACCACCGGTGACGATATGCGCGAAGGGATTACCTGCGTGCTGTCAGTCAAAGTGCCAGATCCTAAATTCTCATCACAAACCAAAGACAAACTGGTGTCCAGCGAAGTGCAGCCAGTGGTCTCCGAGATTGTGGCAGCCAAACTGGCAGAGTTCCTGGAAGAAAACCCGGTCGATGCCAAAATTGTTTGCGGTAAGATTGTAGAAGCAGCGCGTGCGCGCGAAGCGGCGCGTAAGGCGCGTGAAATCACCCGCCGTAAAGGTGTGATGGATACTATGGGCTTGCCAGGCAAGCTGGCTGATTGCCAGGAAAAAAATCCAGCCTTGAGCGAACTCTACCTGGTCGAGGGTGACTCTGCAGGTGGTTCAGCCAAACAAGGTCGTGACCGTAAATTCCAGGCGATTCTGCCGCTCAAAGGTAAGATCTTAAACGTAGAAAAAGCGCGTTTTGACAAACTGCTGGGCTCACAGGAAATCGCCACGCTGATTACTGCCATGGGTACGGGCATCGGTAAAGATGACTTCAACCTGGAAAAATTGCGCTATCACCGCATCATCATCATGACCGATGCGGACGTGGATGGTGCGCACATTCGTACCTTGTTGCTGACTTTCTTCTATCGTCAAATGCCTGAGCTGGTTGAAAACGGCCATATCTACATTGCGCAACCACCGTTATACAAAGTCAAACAAGGCCGTGACGAGCGTTACCTCAAAGATGAGCACGAGCTGGATGAATACCTGCTTAACTCAGCCCTGCGTGATGCCGTGCTGGTGACAAAAGACGGTGGCGACATTCTGAAAGATGACGCCCTGACCAGTATCGCCAAACAAATGGTGCTGACAGAAGCGGTGATCCGCCGTATCGCCAACCTTTACGATGAAAGCGTGTTGCGCGCGATTCAGGATTTAGGTGACCTGGATTTGAGTACGGAATCTGCGGCCAATACTGCAGCTGAAAAATTGCGTCCTATCCTGGGTGCCGTCGGCTCGGAAGTCATTGTGGCGCAAGATACTGAAACCAGCGCTTATCGCCTGGAAGTAAACAAATACGTGCACGGTAACCTGCAAAGCTGCGTGATCGATGCCGAGTTCCTGAATAGTGGCGATTTCCGCCAGATCAACCGTACCTCAAACATGGTCAACAACCTGTTAGGCGAGGGCGCATTGATCAAGCGTGGTGAGAAAGAGCAAAAAGTCAGTACTTTCAAACAAGCGCTGGACTGGTTGCTGGGCGAAGCCAAACATAACCTGAATATTCAGCGTTATAAAGGCTTGGGCGAGATGAACCCGGAACAATTGTGGGAAACCACCATGGACCCAACCGTACGCCGCCTGCTCAAAGTGCAAATTGAAGATGCTATCGGTGCCGATGAAATCTTCACGACACTGATGGGCGACAATGTGGAACCACGTCGTGCGTTTATCGAAAGCAATGCGCTTAGCGTTAGCTCACTGGATGTCTAAGGAAATTCGTTTTCATCTGAATTAAAAAAGCGCCTGAGGGCGCTTTTTTATTATTCTGCCATTCGTTTGATTTTTAGCGTTGCCGGATGATTGGCTGATATCACTATCGGCGCGCCTGCGCTCAAAATACTTCCCAGGACATACCTTGGGGTGGGGAGCAGCCTATTCGTGCGCTAGGCGGCCTTGCTAGCACTTTCTGTTGCATCTACGACAGATAAATAGCCGGCCCTGGCGCTCGACAGGATGAATTATCACTGAGCCAGCAGGCAATTTATGCGGTGGGCCCGATAAACTGCCTGATTAACTGGCAGAGTGTGTGAAAAGCAGGATGCTGGCTGTTACTTAAGTTCAAAGCATTATCTTCCAGTCTTTGTACTTGCACTGGCACGCCAGCGAGCACCAGTTTTGTGGCATAGGCTTCGGCTTCATCCCTGAGCGGGTTGGTGTCACTGTTGATGATCATGGCGGGTACCAGTCCGGCCAGTCGACAGGAATTGACCGGCGACACATACGGATGCAAGGCATTGCTGGCCACCTGCGTATAATCCGCCCACGCCCGGCGACACGGGCTATCTGCCACAGCTGCCAGTGATTTTGACGTTTGCAGTGCATCCAGCATGGGGTTGATCAATATTTGTCCCTGCAGGCTGCATTGATTACGGCAAGTTAATCCGCGGTCACGAAACAGCATGGCGACGACTGCGGCCAGATTGCCCCCCGCTTGCTCCCCGGCAACAAAGATCCTTTTGGTGTCCGCGCCTATTGTTTTCGCGTGCGCACTGACCCACGCCAGCGCTGCGTAGGCGACTTCTATCGTGTCAGGAAACTGCATGGCCGGCGCCAAAGGATAGGCGACACACACCACCACCATGTGCTCAGAGAGCGCGTGGGCGATGTCATAAGCGGTTTCAATACTGCCGCAGTTAAACAACCCGCCATGAAAATAAATCAGGACGGGTTGTTTGCGTTTAGCATCGCCTTTGCCAAACACCTGCAAAGTAATTGGTGTTGCACTGGCCGAGTATTCAAAAGTTGTTGTCCACATGGCTTAAAGTGTTGGCACCGCCATGCCTCGCTTAACCGCAGGGCGTTCGCCCACCGTTTTTAACCAGCGTTGCAACGCTGGTTTAGTGTCAAACGAGCCATTTAAAGCTTCTTTGAAATAGACCGTAGCCGCTTGCACCCAAGGGTAGCAGGCAATGTCAGCGATTGAATACTCTTCACCTGCCAGATAAGCATTGCTTGTTAACTGCTTTTCCATCACGGTGAGCAATCTCTCCACTTCTTCGGTAAATCGCGCAATGGCTAATGGTGATTTCTCTTGGCTTCTCACTGCGAAAAAACCAAGCTGTCCTAACATTGGCCCCAGCGCACTGGTTTGCCAGTGCAACCATTCCATAGCGCTATAGCGTGCTTGTCCATGAGGTGCCAGAAACTGGCCGCTTTTCTCCGCCAGGTAAGTCAGAATAGCGCCGCTCTCAAAAATCACGACCGGGTCGCGATCTGGTTCAGTATCGATAATGGCCGGAATCTTGTTGTTGGGCGAAATCGCGCTGAAATGGGCAGAAAACTGCTCCAGCTTGCCCAGATCAACCGGGCTCACCGCATAGTCGAGTCCTAACTCCTCCAGCAGGATGGAGATTTTTCGACCATTCGGCGTTGCCCATGTATATAAGTTGATCATTTATTTACTCTCTAAAATTAACGCAAGCCACCGCCTACCAACAGTTGCTCGCCAGTCAGCCAGTAGGAATCTTCAGAGGCTAAAAAGGCTGCCACTGATGCAATATCATTCGGCTGGCCAGTGCGCCCCAGTGGTGTTTGTGCTACATAGCCGCTCTCCATCTCTGAGCCAATCACACCAGCGGTTTGTGTGCCTTCTGTTGCTACCAGGCCCGGGTTCAAGGCATTGACGCGAATTTTGCGTGGGCCCAGTTCTTTAGATAATGAGCCAGTAATCGCATCCACTGCGCCTTTGGTGGCGGTGTATACAGCAGCACCTGGAGGCGTTAAGCGGCTGACCACTGAGCCGATGTTGATAATGCTGCCGCCCTCAGGCAAGTATTTGACCGCGGCTTGCGTCGTGAGCAACAAGCCCAGCACGTTGATGTTGAACTGTTTGTGGAAATGTTCAGGAGTAATTTCTTCAATGGTGGCAAATTCGTAGATACCGGAGTTGTTGACCAAAATATCCAGTTTGCCAAAGTTGCTGATGGCTGCTTCAATAATGGCTTGCGCCTCGGCCGCCTCGCTCACACTGCCACCCACGGCAACCGCCTTGCCACCGGCCTGGGTAATCTCGGCCACTACTTTATCTGCACCTGCTTTGCTGGATAAATAATTAACGACCACTGCCGCGCCATCCCGTGCAAAACGTTTGGCAATTTCAGCGCCTATGCCTTTGGATGCACCAGTCACCACGGCTACTTTACCTTCAAGTTTCTTGCTCATAAAAATCTCCTAAATAAAAAGTAATGAAGTTGTTTAAATCTGGTGACCACTATAAATAAATAAAAATCACAGATAAATAAGCTAAATATGCAATCACTGTGCTAATTTATTGGACAATCAAGATCAACAAGGAAGTGTATGGACCGCTTTGACACCATGCTGGCGTTCACGCGAGTGGTAGAACTCGAGAGCTTCACTAAAGCTGCGCTGTCGCTTAATCTGCCCAAGACCACGGTCTCGGCGCAGGTGCTGGCGCTGGAGAAACGCCTGCGCGTCAAACTGCTGCACCGCACTACCCGGCGTATCAGCGTCACCACCGATGGCGCCGCCTATTACGAAAGGGCGATTCGGCTATTAAACGAGCTCGAAGAAACCGAAGCCTCTCTTAACCAGGCCACGGTCAGTGCCAAAGGGCGGTTACGGGTAGATGTTCCTACCCCGTTGGGGAGGTTAGTGATTATTCCGTCGCTGCCGGATTTTTTTAAACGTTACCCGGAAATACAACTGGAGATCGGCTGTGATGACAGGCCGATTGATTTGCTGGAAGAGGGCGTTGATTGTGTGATCCGCATCGGCAATCTGCTCGATTCCAGCTTGGTCGCCCGCCGTGTTGGCACCATGCAGTTTTTGCTGGTAGCCTCGCCAGAGTATTTAAAAACCTACGGCACACCACAAACCCCGGACGACCTGCAACGTCACCAGGCTGTGCACTTCTTTTCATCCAAAACCGGCAAAGTGCGCAACTTCATCCTTCAGCAAAATGGCGTAGAGCAAGAAATCCCTACCATACGCAAACTGGCCATTAATAACGGTGATGCCATCGTCGCCGCCGCGCTGGCGGGCATAGGCATCTGCCAACTACCCACCTTTATGGTGCAAGGCTATTTAAGTGACGGTAAGTTAGAAAAGGTATTGAAGGATTACCCAGCTGGCAGCTTGCCTATCAATGCGCTGTACCCACAAAACCGGCACCTTTCCTCCAAGGTGAGGGCGTTTATTGAGTGGGTGGCCGAGTTATTTTCTGAATGTAGCTTGCTACAGAACGTACGCTGAATCAAGGCGCTGCCTGCGCCTCATTTTTTTCGGCACTGGTGCTTTCCATTTCCAGCAAGGTTTTCAGATCCTGGCGACCCTGTTCCATGACGCTGGATAAGGCTTTTCTGTCATGCCTGATTTTAAGTGTGGCTTCCAGTTGTTCCTGGTCGTGTTTTTCAAATTGCTTGATGATTTTGGCCGCTGCACTGGCGGTTTCACCAATAGCGACCAGCGATTGTTTAGCCGCTTCTAACGAAGAGTAAAACGTTTCCCGAATCGGATGTAAATCCAGCTCACGTAAATCAAACGCGTCCGTTCTGCTTCTGGCCCTGGCCACAATCGTTACCTGCGGCCAGCGCTCTTTAACCAGCCTCGCCATCTCTAACGCCGCATGGGAGTCATTAACCGCAATCACCAGTAATTTTGCCTCGGCAATGCCTGCCTCTTCCAGCAAGTCCAGTCTGGAGGCATCGCCGTAATAACAACGCCAGCCAAATTGCCGCGTTAAATCAACCTGGTTAGGGTCGTTATCAATCAGGGTAGGGGTGATGCCTTTGGCCATGAGTACGCGGCCGACGATTTGCCCAAAGCGGCCAAAACCGGCAATGATGACGGCGTTATTTTCGGGGATGGAGTCTTTGGGGCGTTCACTGCATTGCAGGCCTACAAACGCGTCATACAGCAACAGCAGTATCGGCGTGGTTAGCATGGAGACGGCGACCATGGCATTGAGGATGTTGTATGTGTCGCGTGAAATAGAGTCTTGCGCGAGCGCCAGGCCAAAAATCACAAATGCGAACTCGCCGATTTGCGACAATGATGCGCCGAACAACAACTTGTCACGCAGTGGGTATTTAAACAGCCAGCCCAGGCCCACCAGCACCAATAGTTTGGTGAGTACAATCAGTAAGGCGCCGCCAAAAATCAGCAATGGCTGGTTGGTAACCAGCGCTAAATCGACGGTCATGCCCACGGCAATAAAAAACAGGCCGAGCAGCAAGCCTTTTACCGGCTCAATATCCAGCCTCAGCTCATAGCGGTATTCTGAATCGGCCAATAACACACCGGCCAGAAAGGTGCCCAACGCCATCGACAAGCCTACCGACTCCATGGCGAGCGAGATACCAATCACCAGCAATAATGAAAAAGCGACAAAAATCTCGCGCACACCAGTTTGCGCGATCACGCGCATGATAGGGCGCAACACCGTCCGGCTGGCCAGAACAATGGCGACGATCACGGCAACCGCCTTAGCCACAGCCAACAGGTCAACGCTGGAGCCCGTATGGTTGGGCGCAATAAACGCCAGCAGCATAAACAGCGGAATCACCGATAAATCCTGAAACAGCAAGGTGGCAAACGCAGCCTGGCCGCCAGCCGTGTGCAATTGTTTTTTCTCAATCAGCGCGGTCAGCCCAATGGCGGTGGATGACATGGCGACACCCATGCCGATAATCAGAGCTTCAGGCCAGCTAAAATGCAGGCTATGTGCAATGACGGTGACTAGGCCTATGGTGAGTGTGACTTGCAAGCCTCCCAGCCCAAATAGCAGCTTGCGTAACTCCCATACTTTTTGCGATTCCAGCTCCAGGCCAATCAGGAACAACATCAGCACCACGCCAAACTCGGCAAAGTGCAGCACATGTTCGGGGTCCGCAATCAGTTTTAAGGCATAAGGCCCAATCAGAATGCCCGCAATCAAATACCCTAGCACCGAGCCCAAGCCTAGCCGCTTGAATACGGGCACTAAAATAATGGCGGCAGACAGATAGATCGCTGCCTGGACGAGAAAACTGGAGGTATTCATGCATGCCTTTGTGAGAGTGCTATTTGCAGGGGAAACTATCACACTTGTCTGGGCGATGGAAGCGATGCGTGTTTCTGCTTTACTCTGAGTTTAAGCGGAATTTAAGCGCCAGGCGGCACAGATTGCAGTACGATAGCGGTCAAGATGGAAAAACTGACTCCCACAGAACCTTCACGTGACGAGGTGAATAGCCTTAAAGGCGCTACGATGCTCGAGTTTGGCGCCAGCTGGTGCGGTTATTGCCAGGCAGCACAAACCACCATCACCGCTGAAATAGCCCAATTCCCAACTATTCGCCATCTTAAAATTGAAGACGGCAAAGGCCGCAGGCTGGGTCGGTCGTTCCACGTGAAACTATGGCCCACATTAATCTTCATGCAAGACGGCGTCGAGATTCAGCGCCTGGTCAGGCAAATTGACGCTGCGGAATTAAAAGCCGCCTTAAGCAGCGTGTCATTGCCTCGTGATTTCAGCGGCGATGGCATCTAGCTAAAGTGTTTGATAATCACGCTGGCATTGACGCCGCCAAAGCCAAAGCCATTACTAATCGCATAATCAATTGGCAGTTTTTGAGGCCTGTTTTTTACAAAGTTGAGCCCTTCGGCCTGTGCATCCGTGTCTGTCAGATTTAAGGTGAATGGCGAAATCTGGTCCCTGACGGCCAATGCGGTAAAAATCGCTTCAATGCCACCGGCTGCACCTAGCAAATGCCCCGTAGACGATTTAGTCGACGCAATCGCCACCGAGTTGTCAGCACCAAACACCGATTTAATCGCCGCAATTTCGCAGGCATCACCCACTGGTGTAGAAGTCGCATGTGCATTCAGGTGTTGTATATCCGCAGGCGAAATGTCGGCCATCGCAATCGCCGCTTCCATCGCACGTTTGGCGCCATCACCATCTTCTGGCCCGGCGGTGATATGGTAAGCATCGGCAGAGGTGCCATAACCGACCACTTCTGCAATCGGCGTCGCGCCCCTTGCCAGCGCATGGCTCAGTTTTTCAATCACCAATACACCCGCGCCTTCGCCCATCACAAAGCCATCACGTTGACTATCAAATGGGCGTGAGGCTTGTTCCGGGTGCTCATTAAACCCAGCCGAAAGTGCTTTGGCCGCCGCAAAACCACCCAAACTCACCAAATCCACGCAAGCTTCAGCGCCGCCACAAATGGCGATATCCGCCTCATTCGCGCGTATCATGCGCGCCGCATCGCCAATCGCCTGCACACCAGCAGCACAAGCCGTCACCGGTGCACCCAATGGACCTTTAAAACCATAGCGAATAGAAATATGTCCTGCAGCCAGATTCACCAAAAATGAAGGTACGGTAAAAGGCGATAGCCGTGAAACGCCTTTGTTATCCGTGGTGCGCACCGCATTGGTAATGGCCGGAAAGCCACCAATACCAGAAGCAATCACCGTTGCCGTCCTAGCCTTGGCACGTTCACTACTGGGAAACCACTTCGCCTGCTTGATCGCTTCTTCCGCTGCCACCAAGGCAAACTGGATAAACCTATCCATCTTTTTGATTTCCTTGGCCGCAATCACACCCTCGGCATCAAAGCCGCCAGCGGCATCTTCAGCCTTATCCGGCACAATGCCCGCGATTTTGGTATTCAGGTAATCAGCAATATTTGCCGGCAGTTTTTTGATACCGGATTGCCCGGCCAGCAAGCGCTGCCAGACAAGCTCGACACCACAACCCAAAGGTGAAACCATGCCCATACCGGTAATGACAATTCTTTCCATATCTTCCTCAAGCGTAACTATTTATACTGTCACTTTCGTAACTGAAGTCACTATAGTACAGTAACTTTCAATATAAAAGTAACTGTACTCACATACACGGATCACCGATGAAAAACAAAAGCCTGGGCGATATGCCATGCCCAATTGCCAGAAGCCTCGAACATGTGGGGGAGTGGTGGAACATATTAATTCTGCGCGAAGCCATGTTGGGCGTCACCAAGTTTGATGACTTTCAAACCAGTTTGGGCATTGCCACAAGCACACTCACCAAACGTCTAAATGCGCTGGTCGAATCAGGCTTGCTCGAAAGAAATATGTATTGTGAAAAACCGCCAAGATACGAATATGTCATTACCCAAAAAGGGCTAGATTTCAGGCCGGTGTTATTGACCATTATGCAGTGGGGCAACAAATACTACGCTGAAGAAGGACCCAATGTTTTATTGATAGATACTGAAACTGGAAAGCCTGCGGAAATAGGGTTGGTGGATAAGAATACGCAGTTGGAGATTACAGCTGAACAGCATCAAACTATCAGACTAACTGAAGAGTTAGAAAAGTCGTTAATACATTAAATATCGGCGCCAATTAATTTAAATCTATATTTGTATTGTATCGGTAAGGTTGTTTCTAGCGTTTTTATGGATCAAACTATTCTGATAAACAAGTATATTTCAATCCTTCAAACCTATTTTGCATTTTTTCAATAAATGGCTGTATGTTCCCTATACCCCAATTCCTAGCGATGTAATAACCTTTTCCTTCAAAGTGAAACTCAGGCTCACGAGACCAGCGGTACTTCGTATATCTCTTTTCTTTTTCCGTTATTTCTTCAGATAATTTCAATAGTCTAAAGCTTGATGAAAGATCATTGCGCAGCAAATTAAATACTTCATGATCAATTAATCCATATTTCTCAAGCAATTTAATCGTATAGAAAGAAATATCAGATTTTTTAAAGCCACTTTCAAAAACATCTCCGGAATAACTGATGCTGAATAAAGATCGATCTTTTCCAGATATTTTGGAAATTCTCTCTTCATGTTTCTTTTGCTTAACTTCAATTTGATAAGCTTCTGCTTCAGGTAATGGAATGATTTGTTCAGAGCTTAGAATGAGTTGCTCATTAAGTTTATGTAACGATAGCCTCATACAAGTAATGTCTAAATCTTTATCGTTTAACCATAAAACAGAAGTTGTTATCTCTTTTGAGAAGTTGGCTGATGCCAAAATTATTCGAACATCTTGCGCAAACTCTTCTTCTCTTGGCTCATCCCAACCAAAAAAATCGCATAACTTGGATTCAGCATCATATTCAAGTTGATTATCTTGAAGATATTTACTATAGATGAACCTAAGTTGATCCCATGTCATATTGGAAACCATAGCAGCATAACGGAGCGCTTGTAATTCCATATGGCCACCATCGTCTGTACGTTTTAATTCAATTACAACTAAGTTTGCTAATTTATCTACTGCTAATAGGTCAATACGCCTTCCACTTCCTTCCCATTGACCAAACTCCTCAGCAATCACCATGACATCGCCAGCAATCACGTCAATATTATTTTTAATCAACTTTTGGAGATCACGTCGCTCCCAAAGTTTTTCCTCTTGAAATGATGTTGGTTGCAACCCGATAAGGGTGTTATCAGAAATTTGATAAAGTGCCATTTTTACTAACCTTTAATAGTGACTTGGCCGTTCATAAGCATTGGCAGAAGCCAATCTCTAAGTTGTATTAGCTGTTGATTCTCTTTATTAACCAGTTCTTGCTTTTGCAGAATTGGCTGAGTGATTTTTGTAAATTGCTTAATTAGCTCAAGGCCAGCATACGCAAATGGAAACGATTTAAGAACTGTATGACGTATCCCCTTATGAATACTGCCAGTAGATGAGTTTTTACAGAAGACTTTGAGATGTTCGCTAGATAACAATTTGAATAAGAACTCTGGAGTAGTTATGGCTTTATTTGCACGAATAGTAAAGACTGATTCATTAATATTCCAATTAGTTGGTGTTTCATGCAATAAATACGTAACACCAACGGGTTCGATACTGGTGAATAGTACATCTCCCGCTTTCAAGTCAGAGCGTTTGTTGATGATGTTCATTGCTTCATCATTAATTCGGTCAGACTTCTCTGAAAAAACGATCCTGCCTTGTTCAATGTCTTTGATGGTGATGTAATAATTATCGCCATCACCAAGCGTAAAGTTGTCACGTGGGTTCAAGCCAGTTCCGCTTCTAGAAATTACATCATCCAGTCTTTTGGATGACCAACCCTCAGGAATCTCACGTTTAAGCGTTGGGTTATAAACCATTTTTCCGCCAGAGGTTTTGTAGGGTTTGCCGTTGGCATCGGGGAAATCAAACTGCACAAACCAATAGTCGTACAAGGTTTTTGCCATTGCTTCTAGCTCGGCGTTGATGCAGTTGTTGAGTTCGATTTTTGCATCAAGTATTTTCAATACTGATGAAATCTCAGACTGTCTTTTCTTGGTTAAATTCGGGAATGCCAATTCTTTAGCAGACCCAATGTTGAAATGCTTTTGAATAGCGCCAACAAGCTGGCTTTTTACATGGGAATGAGTTACTGAGTTTATATAATAAGAAACGAAGTGAGGATCTAGATTTTCACCGCACCTTATCACTACTAAATCTGAACAGTTTGCCTCAATAAGAGAATCTGGGATAACACAAGATGCACCAGGTTTGCCTGTTCTTACTACAGCTACGTCCCCAGGCTTCAAGGCAGATTTTATAATCTTCTCATGGAAATCTCTTGTTATATATTTAAGGTCCGTTGATTCAAACCTATAGGGCTTAATATTTAACGATCGTAGAAAAGGTATCCCATTGGAAACGTACTCACTGGCCATAGTTCCAACAAATCCAACGGTAATATCATCAGCTAATTCCCCTAAAGGCTTGGATTTATACGATTTCATTCACTTCATCTCCAACCTTGCTGGGAATCGGTCGCATCATTTTATTCATAACGCAAACCCGCCAACTGCTTCTTAATCTCCGCTTCTAATTCCCGCGACTGACCAAAAAAACTTTCCAAATTGTCGGTAAATGCCTGCATTTTCTCGGCAAACTGTTCCGGCGTGATATCGACATACTCAATTTTGACATCGAAATACTGCCCGGCACTCAGCGAGTAATTTTTGGCGGCGATGTCGCGGTAACTGACCACGACCGAAAAATATTCTTCCTGCTGCTTTCCGTTGAACACGTCAATAATGCGTTGTTCTTCTTCCTCTTTGAGCACGGTTTTTTGGTTTTTGCCATCTTTTATTTTTTCGCCAAGGTTAGAGGCATCAATCAGCACCACATCAGCTTTATTGGTGGCGTCGATAAATAAAATAGAGACATTGGTGCCTGTGGTAGCAAATATGTTGCTGGGCATGGAAACCACGCCTGCGAGCATTTTTTCATCGACCAGTTTTTGGCGTATGGCTTTATCGATGCCCGATTGTGCGGTGATAAAGCCTGTAGGCACGACCACTGCTGCTTTGCCTGTGGCTTTGAGAGAGTAAATGATGTGTTGCAAAAACAATTGGTAAATCGCCATTTTGTCGGTGGCTTGTTTTGGCACATTGGGGATGCCTGCAAAAAAACGCTCTTTGTTTTCTTTGCTGTCCAGTTGGTCTCTAAAGTCGCTAAAGTCCATTTTGAAAGGTGGGTTAGAAACAATAAAGTCAAACTTCCGCAGTTGGTCTTTTTCTTTGTGGGCCGGGTGCAAGACGGTATTACCCTGAATCACGTTTGGGATAGAGTGCACCAAATTGTTGAGGATTAAATTTAACCGCAACAGGTTGGATGATTTTTGTGAAATATCTTGGGTGTAGATGCTACAACGGTTCTCACCAATGGCGTGCGCGACATTCATCAAGAGCGTACCCGATCCCGCACTTGGATCATAACAGCTGGCGTTTTTAATGTGGCCGCGTTGCGCTTCTGGCACTAGAATTGCTGCCATGATTCTGGCTACGGCATGTGGGGTGTAATACTCGGCATATTTGCCACCACTGTTGCTGTTGTAGTCTTTAATCAGGTATTCAAAGATGGTGGCGTAGAAATCAAATTTTTGGGTAAAAATGCGTTCAAAACTAAATTCACCTAGCTTGTTGATAATGGCGCGACAAAAAGCATCGCGTTTTGAAACATCGGTTAAAAACTCACTCACGCGGTCAAACAGGCGAATTTTTTCGCCACTATCGGTTACCACGGCGTAGATATCGTTGTTGGTGATGGCGATATCCATCAGGGTGTCGTCAAACAGCTTTGCAAAGTCAGCTTTGTTTTGCTGGTTAAACAAATAGCTAATAAAGTGCGTGGTTTTTAAACGCGCAGTGTCTGGCCCCAGTTGCAGCTTGAGCATATCAAACGCATCGTCACTTAGCTTGGCGACTTCATCTTCCCAGTGCTCAGCCTCAGCGAGTTTTTGGTTGATTTTTTTAACCTCAAAGGCAAATTTGTCGTTGAGGAATTTGTACAAAAACACCTGGGTAATGATTTTGAATTCATTACCATCGTTGCCTAAACCATAGTTTGCACAGACGCTTTTCAGACTGTCGATCAGCTCTTTTGTTTTTTGTTGAAACTCTATTTCTACCACTGACGTGCTCCGCTATTAAACTCTTTCATGTACTCTGCCACTACCAACTGGTTGATGTAGTTGGATGAGGCAGGGTTAAGTTGAATGGATTGTTCATTGACGAAACGCCCAATGACCGACGGCATGACCAATCGAGCAAAGTAATTTTCATTATCTAGCAACTGTGTATTAACTAATACTTGTGCATCGGTATCTTCTTTGACGCCAGTAAGCGCCTCAAATATTTTGCGTTCGTTTTGCGTCAAATCACCTTTTTCTTGCAGGCGTTTGTGAATGCGCGTGTATTTTACGTCACCACGGTATTTCTGGCGCAGTTGATTGTTTATCCGATTAAGTTCTTTGATACGACTATGAATCTTTTCTAGTGCTGCAATGTTGGCAGTCATCTCTTCTTGCGTTACTTCACTCAGATTTTTTTTCCTAAACAGCCTTTCCAATTCCTCTTTCAAACTGATGAAATTAGGATCTTGTTGGTCAAAATTAGATGCAAGCGCTTCGCGTGTTTGTCGTAATGTGCTTTTGAGCTTATCAGCTAGAACCAACTCCTCTTCACCAATTTTTGTGAATTTGAATATCACATCCTCAAGTGCAATGTTGAGTAGGTTGGTTGAATCTTCTGCAGATTCGAGTTGTTCTTTTACGTTGAGTAGATTTAAGTGATTAGAGGTTTCGCGATAAAGCAAATTCAATTTCTGAAAATCAAGGTCATCAAGAAAATCGTACTCACCTTGTAGGCGGATGATGTTATACAAGGCACGTGCATCTTCTAATGCTTTTTTAAGTGCAAGTACCGTTTTCTTGTCTTGAATCTGGTTGATTTGCTGCGAGAAAATTTCAGCATTGTGCGTATCAAACATAAACAGCACGTCTTTAATATGCTCGATTTCTTGTTTGATTTCTTCTGGAGATTTAAATAAGTGCGAGTAGTGCTCCATCTCGTCACCCAATTCAGATTGCAGCTCTTCTAAATACTCTTTGTTGGTAGCCGCAAACTCTTTGCTAATGTCGGCAAAGTCGACAACATAGCCATAACGGAATTTTTTATAGGTACGGTTTACCCTAGTTAGTGCTTGCAGTAAGTTATGTTTACGAATGACACGGCCTAAATATAATTTTTTCAGACGCTTAGCATCGAAGCCGGTTAATAACATATTGAACACTATAAGAAGGTCAATTTTTCCTGCTTTAAAATCTTCTACAAGATCCTTCCGGAACTCTTTGTCGCCGATGTCATGCAAAATCAATGCAACAGTTTTGACCTTATAACTTTGCTTTAACGCGCTTTGGTAACTGGCGCGTTTTTGAGCTGCAATCTGTTGCTGTTCTTGAGGGTCGTTTGCAGCATCTAAATTTATTACAGATGTTTTATCCGCATATTTAGTATTGAAAATCTCGAACATCTGTTTGGCTTGATCTGCACTGTCGCAGATGACCATCGCTCCAATAGAGTGATCGCCATAAGTTTCACGGGAGCTCTCAAAGTCGTTTACGATGTAATCAAGCATCGGCTCCACAAAAGTCGGGTGTGCATATACATCTCTTCTATCAATATTGCCTTGCTGCACTTTGATTTGATCAAGTGCTTGTTGTAACGTGAGCTTGTAACTAGTAGATATTTCTTCGCGTATCAGCCGTAAGGTATAACCGTCGGCAATCGACTTGTTGTAATAGTATTTATGAATGTATTCGCCAAACAAGATACGTGAGTTGTAATCATCTCCTAACAAAGGTGTTCCGGTCAGGCCAATTTTGATGGCATTCGTGTCTGACTGCTCAAGGTTGGCGAGAAAGCTGCCTTTGGGGTTGTAGCTACGATGCACTTCATCTAAGAAGTAGATACGCTGAATATTCGTATCATAGTCTTTGCTGGAAATGACATCAGGGTCATCTTGAAACTTTTGAATGTTGACGACAGTGATTTCAGGTTTGCCCGCATTGTTATTAATCACAGTTGTCGACTTAATATCTTTTGCAAAGTCATCGCGTGAATTGATGATATGTACAACTAATCCGCGTGCTGTGAACTCACGCTGTGCCTGTGTGAGTAAATCTAATCTATCTACGATAAAGTAAAACTTCGGAACAATATTTTGTTTCTGAAAATAACTGGTCAAATGACGCACATTGTAAAAAGCTAACGCAGTTTTTCCACTGCCCTGTGTATGCCAAATAATCCCTTTTTTGATTCCTTCGTTAAGCTTTTGCTCAATGGCTTTGGTAGCAAAAACTTGTGGGTATCGCATCACATGCTTTTCAATACCATTTGTCTCATTCACATAAGCGATGCCGTATTGCAATAAGAATGCCAGGCGCTCGCGATTGAAAAGAGACGTACAAATACGATTAGTAGGGCGAGATGGTTCTTTATTCGTGATGAATTCGGGATTGTTTCGTATTACTTCCAGATTATTATCTTTGAGTACAGCCAGTTCTAACGATTCAGATAAAGGCTTAAGCAAAGCCGTGAGATTAAGAGTTTCTTCCTCTCTGAAATAGTTAAAGATTGGGGCATCATAAGAAGGAGTCGCATAAAAAGCACCTTCAACTGGATCGATTGATTCATCGTCATATTCCATGTTGTTTGAAAACACCATGAGTTGTGTGACGTTCACGAAATGCCTAAATTTCTGGTTCTGAAACCGACGGTTTATACGCTCTCGTTCAGCAAGTACTCCGTCTTTATTATTAGGTTTTTTAACCTCAATAAATATCAGAGGAAGCCCATTGATAAGTAATGTTATGTCAGGTCGGAACTCTTCATCACCGATGACATAAGGCAGCTCAGTGGCAACATGAAAACTGTTGTTATTGAAATTATCGAAATCTATTAACTTAATACCAGAGCGGTTAGTGATTTTCTCGAAAAAGACTTTGCCAAGATCGATGTTATCAAGGCTAAGTTTTAATTCAGCTAATTGCCTTTCAGCATCTTCTCTTGAGATTTGAGGATTAATTCTTAAAACTGCAGTAATAAAACTTTCTGAAAAGATATTTGAATCAATATCCCAGTCAGCATTTTTCAATGACAGATATTCAAAGCCTAATCTGGTCAAATGAAGAATGGTTGGAATTTTTACCCTAGAATCCTCGTTGAATCTCATTATTATTCTCTACTGATTTAATTGCTCTCAAGATGGTTTGATTCTAAAGGTATTGATAATGTATTGCACAAGTTATTGAGGGATTACTTGATCTAAGAATGCCTTTCTAAAGCAAATTTCCAAACGCACAATTCACGAAAAAGCAGCTCTTAAAGCCAATACACCTTTCTCCAATTCCGTAGTCGTTAAACTGCCAAACCCCAAACGAATTGCATGCACACTGTGCTGCGATTCTGAAAATAAAGTGCCGGGCAAAATACGTACTTTATGTTTTAAAGCTTGTTCGGCGACTTTCTCCACATCGATACCTTCTTTCAAACGTAACCAGATCGCCAGTCCGCCATCGGGCGCATCGAAGGTGACGTATTCTTTGAGTTCTTTTTTAATCAGCGCAATCAGCAGGTTTCTGCGTTCGTTGTACACCTTAAATGTCCGGCGGATATGGCGTTTGATTTCACCGGAATCCATTAGCTCGGCTACCGCCAGTTCGGTGATTGAGTTGCCTTGTCGGTCTATGAGCATGACTTCTTTGGCGCACCGGTCTATCAGGCTCGGCGTTGCCACCAAGTAACCTACCCGTAAACCGGGGGCGAGTACTTTGGAGAGTGAGCCGACATACATGACGCGGCCGCCGTGGTTGGTACTCGCTAGCGGAAATACCGGGTGATGCGAGAAGTGAAATTCGTGATCGTAGTCGTCTTCCACAATGGTGAAGTCATATTGCTCTGCCAGCATCAGCAGTTTTAAGCGCCGCTCGGCAGTCATAATCACGGTGGTGGGGAACTGGTGGTGCGGGGTGACATAAATGGCGCGGATGGGGTGTTGCTTACACAGTTTCTCCAGGGCAACGACATCAATGCCGTGTTTATCTTGCTTCACGGTGAGGATATTGGCGCCGCAAGACCGGAACGCTTCTTTGGCTGCCGGGTAACTCAGTTGCTCCACCACGATATTGTCACCTGGCCGGGTGAGTACGCGCGCGGCCAGGAAAATACCCATCTGGCTGCCGCGTGCGATGCAAATCTGGTCGATATCGACACTCAAGCCTCTTTCCATATTGAGCATGGTGGCGATGGATTGCCGTAATGCCAACGTACCGCGCGGGTCGCCGTAGCCCAGGTTGTTGCCTTTGCTGGAGCCGATCAGGGCATGGCGGAATGCGCGCGACAGAATATTAAACGGGATCAGGCGTGAATCGGGGATGCCGTCATTAAAGTCGATGACGCCTTCAAGTGGTGATTGGTAGCACAGCAGCGGATGCGTGGTGGCGGCTATCACGTTGGCGGGTTGCTGGCTGGTTTTGGCGGTTTGCGCTTGCGTATTGAAATTGGGCAGGTTGGCCGACACAAACGAACCTCGACGTTGCTCGGTGACCAGCCAGCCTTGGGCGATCAGTTCGTCATAGGCCAGGATCACCGTTTTGCGGTTCACATTGAGCTTTTCTGCCAGTTCGCGCGTGCCTGGCATGGCGGTGGAGGGGGCGAGCCGGCCTTTCTGGATTTCTTCCATGATTTGCTGGGCGATTTGCAGATAGACCGGCAAGCCTGAGGTCTCGGTAATTGTTAGTTTAAGACTCCACGAACGTAGCATTTTTCATCTCTCCATTACTCACAGCACAGCCTCAATGTCGGGAAAAAATCCCTTTCCTTAGGCGTCAATCTGGATTACTCAAGTATCACTATATCTCACAACTCACTGGACCAGCAAAGTTCTTGAAACTGGAGGATTGTGGATTTGTAACACTCTGTTACATTTTTGAAACATTCTATTAAAGGAAAGATTCATGTCACCTACCTCTGATATTCGATTGGCATTAGATAACCAACTGACAGACTGGCGTCAGCATGCGTTGAACCTTGAAAAGCAGGTGAATCAAGTGATCGTGGGGCAAAGCAAAGCCGTGCGATTAATGAACATCGCTATTTTTGCCCGTGGGCATGTGTTGCTGGATGGTGGCGTCGGCGTGGGTAAAACCACCTTGCTGCAATCGATTGCGCGCGGCATTGGCGGGGCGTATGAGCGGATTGAGGGTACGGTAGATTTGATGCCGAATGACCTGATCTACCACACGTTTTTGGGGCCGGATGGACGGCCACAGATTGATGAGGGCCCGTTGCTGCGTGCGGGTGAGAATTTGTCCGTGTTCTTTTTTAACGAGATCAACCGCGCACGGCCGCAGGTGCATGCCTTGATGTTGCGGGTGATGGCGGAGCGCCATATCAGCGCGTTTAAAAAAGAATATCGCATGCCGCACATGATTGTGTTTGCCGACCGCAACCAGGTGGAAAAGAACGAGACGTTTGAGATTCCATCTGCGGCGCGTGACCGTTTTATGATGGAAATCCCGATTGAGATTCCAACGGATCGTGAGTTGAAAAAGTCACTGGTGTTCAATACCAAGTTCCAGCATGCCGAAAAACTGACGCAACAGGTTGAGAGCGATATTTTGAAATTCGACCAGCTGAATGCGTTTTCTGATCGCCTGCAGGACCATATTAAATCCAGCGATGTGCTGGAGGAGTACACCATGGATTTGTGGGATGCGACGCAACACCCGGAAAAATTTGGCGTGACCATGGACAGCGTCGATGTGGGGCGTGTGATCCAGACCGGCGCCAGTCCGCGCGGTATGGGTATGCTGATGAAGGCGGCCCGTGTAAATGCCTGGCTGAATGGCCGTGACAGTTTGTACCCAGAGGATATTCATGCCGTGTTTCATGAGGTGATTTCACACCGCCTGGTGTTTAACGCGGCCTATGAAAATCGCAGAACGGCGCTGGCCAGGGAGCTGACCAGCAATATTATCCGCACTGTGGCTGTGCCTAGCCTGTCGTTTAGCAAAGCTGCTTAAGGTCTCTGCATATGAAAGCAGCAATCATGCGGTCATTCACAAAACGAGCGGGGAAAACCGCCGATAGCCAGGCGCGCGCGCATCTCGATGAGGCGAGCTACGCGCGGCCTTTTGAGTATGTGGTTGGCTGGAAGTCGGACAGCATTCAGCTAGGCGATCATCCAGGCACGCAGCGCGGCCTTGGTTCGGACTATCGCGGCACGATTAACCTGGTGGATTACCCGGATGCCAGGCGCATGGATTTAAGGCAAACCATACGTGACCCGTTTGAGCAGGTGCAGGTGCGGCAGTTTAACCAGGACAGCACAACACCGATTTATGCCGTGTGCGATTTGTCCAGCTCCATGCAATTCAAGGGCCATAAACGCAAGCTGGATACGGCGATTGAAATTGCAACGGCGGTGGCGAATTCAGCTTATCACATGGGCGATTTGTTCGGCTTTATTGGCTACAACCAGCAAGTGCTCGAAGACTTTACCTTGCCGTTGAGCCGCAATTATCACCAGAGCAAACAAACCATTGGCTTGTTACATGATTACCAGCAACTGCGTATCGGCGTGGATGGTGTGACGGATGTGCCTAACTTTTTGGGCCAGACGCGTGCGCTGGTGTTCTGGATTTCGGACTTTCATATGCCGCTGCCAGTAATCGAGAAAACCTTGCTGGCGATGTCTGCCCACAAAGTGGTGCCGATTGTATTGTGGGACGACGAGGAATACAAAAAACTGCCCAAGTTTGGCTTTGGCACCATGATAGACCTGGAAAGTGGCCGCAATCGTACGCTGTTTTTCCGCAGCGAAGTGAAAGCCAAATTCATCAACGCATTTAATGCGCGCAGGCATGCGCTAGAGGCTTTATTTTTGCGCTTTGAGAGCCCGGCGTTGTTTATGCATGGCGACTACAGGCCAGAGCTGATGACGCATTATTTTGAACAAGCCATGTGACGCGAAGAGACCATCATGCAAACACAGATTTCACACAGGACGACAACTCGGGCGCTGCAACGCCTGTTGATCGTCAGCAGTCTATTATTCACGGTTAACCATGCGCTGGCAGCACGCGCAGATACGTCAAGCAAACCAGCATCACCAACATTGCGCGTGACAAATCCCGCGTCAAGCTATGGTGTACATATTGGCGATGTACTCAGCAGAACTGTTATTGTGGATGCGCCAACCGCGTATCAATTGGCAGACAGTGGCTTGCCTAAAAAAGGCAGCAAACATGATGGTATCGAACTGGTGGAGGTGGCCTTACAAACCAAAGCGCAGGCGGACCACACCCAGTACACCTTGCAATTGCGTTACCAGGTATTTGCGGTAAGCACGACCCCTAGTGTGATGCATTTACCCGCTGAGAAATTGAATTTCAGTCATCCTGCGGTAAGCGCTACCACTATTGATATCCCGGCGTGGGGATTCTGGTTTTCACCATTGGTGACTGGCGGCACATCAACCGCCAAGAAAAATCTATTGCCGGAAGTGAGCACCCCGCTGATAGATAGCCGTGCCGATCGACAACGCCTGGGCTTGTTTTTAACCCTGGCAATCTCAAGCCTGCTGGCCTTACTTTATATGAATGCTGATGGCCACTGGTTGCCATTTATGGGCGGCGCCTTTGCGCGGGCGCACCGGCAGCTCAAGCGCCTGGAAAAATCCTCCCGGCCCAAAACCGCCGCAGAAGAGAAGAAGGCGTTGGTCTATCTGCACCAGGCGTTTAACCAGCACTATGGCGCGAATATTTTTGCGCGGGATGTGGATGAGTTTGTGCGTTTGCGCCCGAGCTTTAAAAACCTGCAGCCTGAGATCACACAGTTTTTTGCCGCGTCGAATCAATCCCTGTATGACGTGCGTGCCCGTGATAGCCAGCAGGTGATTACGCAACTGGTGCAATTCAGCAAGCAGCTGCGGGATTGCGAGCGGGGCGTGGCATGATTATTTTAAATCCGTGGGCGTTTGCCTTATTGCCTATCGCGCTGTTGCCTTTCTGGTTAAAGGGCCATCAAGGCCAGCATTACAGCTGGCTGGACATCATCCCGGAAGACCTGTTTTCAGACCGGCTGAACCTGGCGGTGAAGGTGATTATGTCTTTGCTGTTGCTGAGCATCGTCATTGCGCTGGCGGCACCGCGCGGCGCGGATGAGCAAGTACCACGCGTGGGCAAGGGTGCGCAAACCGTGATGGTGATAGACCGTAGCGTGAGTATGGACCACCCGTTTGCCGGTGATTCGTCCGGGCATGTGGCGGAAATCAAGTCTGCTGCCGCGCGGCGCATTATTACGCAGTTTATTGATTCACGGCCGAATGACATGATGGGTGTCGTCGGGTTCACCAACTCGGCGTTGTATGGCATCAAAATTACGACTAACCGCGATGCGATTCATGCGGCGATCGTGGCGGCCACCAGCCCGTCATTGAACCAGACCAATATCGGCGCCGGATTAACCGAGGCCGTTGGCTTGTTCGATAACATCCAGAGCTCTGGTTCACGGGCGGTGATTTTACTTTCGGACGGCGCCGGCAAACTCAGTCCGCGCGTGAAGTTTTTACTGAGTGAGCGCCTGAAAAGCCGCAAGCTGAGTATTTACTGGATCATGTTACGCGAGCCAGGAGAGCCGAGTATTTTCTCCAAAGAGCAATATGACGAAGACCGCACGCCAAACTCCATCGTGCTGCATAAGTATTTCCAGTCATTGGGCCTGAAATACAAAGCCTATGAGGCGGATGATCCGGAGACCTTGCAGTCAGCAATTAATGACATCGACTCACGTGAAAAAAAGGCGATTCAATATCGCGAGACCATTGCCGGCTATGACTATTCCAAGGTGTTTATGGTCTCTGCGCTGCTCTTGGTGTTGTTGATGCTGGTGATTAAAAATTTGAGGGTGTACGAATGAAAAACCATTTAATGCGCAAAAACCAGCTGCTTGGATTTGTCTTCATTGTCGGCGTGCTGGGCAGTGTCTACGAAGCTTACCAAGTGCACAAAATCACCTCGGCCAATACAGCATTGCAACATGGTGACGTGCTGGAGGGAGACTTGTTTCCGTTTCACCAGAAGTTTGCTGATGCTTACCAGCAAGGTAAAACGGGCAATTACAAGCATGCGATACAGAATTTCGGCCAGTTGTTAGAGGCGCCTAAACAGCACGATGAGGCCCTGTTCACGCCTAGTCAAACGTTGAAGTCGCAGATCCATTTCAATATCGGCAACCAGCTGTTTCGATCCGGGTTGCAACGACTGGTGGAGGCGGATGGTGCGATTCAGGAGCAAGCCAAGTTTGATTATTTGCAGGCGAGGGCGGCGTATGAGCAGTCACTCAAACTTGATCCGGGCAACCAGGCGGCCAAGTTCAATTTGAGTTTATTGCATGGCGTGATTCCGACCCATATCAAGACTGTGCCGCAGGATCCTTCAGGCATGGAAATCAGCAATTTGCCACAGGGGTTGCCATGAAACGCTTTTTTTCACTGTTAAAAGCGCACTACGAAACGGCTTTTTTGCTGGGCGCTGCCGTCTTTCTGCTGTTGGCGCTGGTCAAGCCGGACATTCAACTCAAGCAAGAAGTACACAATTATTTGTTGCTGGCAGATATTTCGCAAAGCATGAATGCGGAAGATATGCAGGTCGATCACAAACCAGCCACGCGCTTGGCTCATACACAGCACCTGATGAAGCAAGTGGTGAAAACATCGCCTTGCGGTACGTATGTCAGCGTGGGTGTGTTTGCCGCTGAGAATGTGGCTTTATTGTTTATGCCACTGGAAGTGTGCGCTAACTTCGA
>Ga0208513_100216_pt1 | contig 22115 bp, 24 predicted proteins | sample LakWasMet45_HOW7_2_FD_183883 | JGI IMG/M metagenome (GOLD analysis project Ga0208513, IMG submission 183883) | Freshwater sediment methanotrophic microbial communities from Lake Washington under simulated oxygen tension - Sediment Metagenome... | ecosystem: Environmental > Aquatic > Freshwater >...
TGGTTCTTCACGGATTTCCGGGGAATGCTGCTTTGATCTTGAGGAAGAAGTAGTCGGTATTGCGGTATCCGAAGGCCATGCGCTTGATCAGCTTGATCTTGTTGTTGATGCCTTCCAGAGTGCCTGTGTGCATGGGCCATCGAACCCGGCTGAGGATGCCGCGCCAATAGGGTTTGAGTAAATTGGCGAAACGTATGAGAGCGGGGATCTCGCTCTGGCGGGCATGTTCTAGCCATTGCCTCCAGCGCCGACGCCACTCCCAGGCATCGGGTGCATTCCACAGGCTCTTGAGCTGCTCGCGCATGACGTAGACCGTCATCAGGGACTGGTTGGCTGCCAGCACCTCCTGCAGGTGAACCTGCTGTCTGGGCTCCAGCCGCGCCGGATTGCGCAGCAGCAGCCAATGCGCCTGCTTGACCACCCGGCGCGCAGCCCTGTCCTGGCGCAGCTCATTGGCCGCATCCACCCGCACACGACTGATCACTTCCCGGGCGTACTTGGCCACCACATGGAACAGGTCGTAGACGATGCGTGCCCTGGGGCAGTGATGGCGCACCTCCAGGTCATAAGCCGTGTTCATATCCATGGCCACGGCCTGTATGCGTGCACAGCCCTGGGGGCCCAGGCCTCGGAAGAACTCGCGGACCGATGTGCGTGCCCGCCCCACGCCAATCCACAGCACGCGCCGGGTGTCAGCATCAAGCACCACGCTGGCGTAGCGGTGGCCCTTGTGCAGCGCAAACTCATCCATGATCAGCCGTCTGGGCTGGGCACGCGGCAGCCGCTCCAGGCGCTGGCGCAGTTGCCGAGCATCGATCTCCCGCACCGTGCTCCAATGCAGGGCAAAAATCTGCGCCACATGGGCCACCGGCAACTTGGTGCACCACAGCGCCACGGCCTCGCTCAAACGCTGCGTCATGCGGGCGTAGCGCGCCAGCCACTCAATGTGCTGCAGCCGGGCTCCGCAGCTCGGGCAACTCACTCGTGACATCAGCACCTGGAGCTCGACTCGCTGGCCCAGCAGGGGTAAATCGCGCACCCGTCGCCATTGGCGGTCGTGCACGGTACGGCAAGTGCCCTTGCAGTGGCAACAAGCCAGCTCAGCCCCGTCATCGGGTTCGAGCCGGATGTCGATCTGTCCGGGCTGGCGCTCCAGTTTCGTGATCCTGAATCCCGGCCAGAAGTCTGACCAGAAGGCCGATGAGGCAGTATGCTGCAGCATGGGGCGGTCTCCTCAGTGCTTGGTGATTGGTCGCACAACCATCTTCGCTGAAGATGCACCGCCCCTCTTTATTCGCCCGTCAGTCGGCACCGGCAACTCCTTGCCTCGCCTCCTTTGCCTTAGTAGTAGGATTAAAGGCCCATTTTGTCCAGCCGCATGCTTTATTCGCGGCTCGGCCATGGGCGGTTTCTCCCACTCAAGATCCCCCTGCAGCACCCCCGGCATGGGTTCTCGGGGGCTACGATTTTGGAGGCGGACTGCCGTGAGAGACCAGCCTAGTCTTGCAAAGGCTGCTGGCGAGCCGCCTGCAACTGCTCGTGCAGCTTGCGGTTACTGCGACGAAGCAACAGGCCACACGCAATGGTGGCCACAACAAGAAAGACTTGGATAGCGTTGACTAGGACGAGGCTTGACATGATGACCCTAGCGTAGCGCAACATCGAGTGCACGTTTTGCAGTTTACGGGAATCAACTCGCTTATCAAGCTTGCCTCCACTCAAATCCGTGAAGAACCTTTTTTTTGGCGAATAGCACCGCCCCGAGAGAAACACCCTCACGCGCGCCCGGTACACCCTCGCACCTACAATGCGCCATCCTGGTGCGATCGGCACCGCTCTGGAGTGTGCCACGTGCCTGTCGTTCTTTCCTGGCTTCGTTCCTTTTTGCCTGCGCCTTTGGCCGTTGGGCGGCGCGAAATCTGGCTGGCTTGTATCGGCGCCGGGCTCGGCCTGCTCGGCACCGAATGGCTGAGCCACCAGGTCCTGGGCAGTGCCAACCCTTGGTTCATTGCGCCCATGGGGGCCTCAGCCGTGCTGCTGTTTGCCGTACCGGCCAGTCCATTGGCCCAACCCTGGTCCATCGTGGGCGGCAATCTGGTGTCGGCACTCATTGGTGTGAGTTGCGCCCTGTGGCTGGGCCCGAACGGCTTGGCCGCGGGCCTCGCTGGCGCCTTGGCCATCAGCGCCATGTTTGCCCTGCGCTGCCTGCATCCGCCGGGCGGCGCTGTGGCACTGACGGCGGTGCTGGGTGGGCCCGCCGTGAACCAGTTGGGTTATGGCTTTGCCCTCTGGCCAGTCGCCGCCAACTCCTGCCTCATGTTGCTGCTGGCCCTGCTGTTCAACAACCTCATGCAACGCCGCTACCCGCACCAGCCGCCCCCGCAAGCGCACCCCCACCGCACGACCGACCCGTTGCCGAGTGCACGCCTGGGCTTCACACAAGACGACCTGGATGCAGCACTGTCCGGACAACATGAGTTGCTGGACATCAGCAAGGACGACCTGGAGGAAATCCTGACCAGGGCCCAGCTGCATGCCAGCCGCCGCAAATGGGGCGATGTGTCCTGCCGCGACATCATGTCGCATGATGTGGTGCACATCGGGCCGCGTGACTCACTGGACGCAGCCTGGGACCGTCTGGCCAAGCACAAGGTCAAGGCCCTGCCGGTCACGTTGGAGGATGGCACGCTGGTGGGCATTGTGTCGCTGCACGACTTCTTCATCGGCCACAGCGCCCCGACGTCGCGCATGGTGCCGGCCATGAGCACGGCACGTTATGTGGAGGACATCATGACCAGCAAGGTGCGTGTGGCACGGCCGGAGCAACCCATGGTCGATCTGGTCGGGCTCTTCTCCGACGGCGGCCTGCACCACATGCCGGTGGTCGATGCGCAGCAGCGTGTGGTCGGCATGATCACGCAGTCCGACCTGGTCGCCGCGCTCTTCAAGACCGGCATCGGCAACCCGGCCACGGCGGCTTGAGGTCAGGGCCATGGAGCACACTCTGCCATCCGGAACCGCCCCCGCCGCCTCGTTGACGGTGCTGCACATCGGTGCGGAGCAGACCACGGTGCTCCAGCGCCAGGGCAGCACTCAGGCCACCCCGCTGGCGCTGGACATCGGCGCACAGAAGACCGCGCAGCAGTTCTTCAAGCACACGCCGCCCTCGCCTTACGAGCTGGAAAACGCCATTGCAACCGTTGAGGACGAGGTGATGCGCGTACGTCCGCAGATCGTGCCGGGCTCACGTCTGGTCACGTCGGACGCCGCCATCCGCGAGATTGCGCGGCTGGCTGGTCTTGCACCGGCCGTGCAGATTGAATTGCCATTGGACGCCATGGAACGGGTCTTTCAGCGGCTTACGGCGCTCAGTCTGGGCCGCCCCGCTTCGCAGGATGACATGCCGACCGATACCGCGTTTGCTGCCACCTTGCTGATCCTGCGCGAATTCATGCAGCACCTGCATTTCGCGTCAATCACCGTGTAGGCATAAGCACGGACTGTTCACACAACGTCAGGCCAGCCAGCGCGTCCAGCCCCATGGCAGCCAGGCCGCCAGCGCCACCAACAGCAGGCCCATGGACACGACGGATCCGAAGCGCACGCCGCCGGCGGCGTAGGCGGCCACGATCTTACTCACGCTGTTGGTGGAGAAGGCCAGCAACACCGCCGTGAGCATGGTGGCCGTATCGGTGCCGCCATGCGCCGCCAAAGTGATGGCGGCGGCCGACACCGAATGCATGTCGGCAAAACCGGCCAGGGCGGTGGCCGCCAATGTGGCCAGGTTCCCGAAGGCAGCCTGCACCCAGGTCACCACCGCCGTCACACCCGACAGCAACAGCGCCAGACCGATGGACTGCCCCAGATGAAAGGCACGCCCCTTCACATCGCTGTCCTGCACCGGGGCCCCGATACGGCGGAAGGCGACCAGGCCCAGCGCCAGCGCCATCACCAACGCGCTGCCCATGGCCGGCGCCAGGACACGCAGGGACGCCGGATTGAGCACCAGCGCAATCAGCAGCACCTGCAAGGCCGTGGAGACGGTGGAGAACCAGGCACCGGCCACGCAGGCGCTGCGCAGTTCGGGGTGCTTGCTCGCGCGCGCGCCCATGGCTGCAATGGTGGCGGTGCTGGAGACAAAACCCGCCACCAGCCCCGACAGCGGCATGCCGAGCCGGGCACCGAACAGGCGCAGCGCTACATGCCCCACGGCCTGCACCGCCATGATCATCACCACCAGCAGCCACATCGTGCGCGGGTTCACGCCACCCAGCCAGGTCAGCGGCTGGTCGGGCGTCAGCGGCAGGATGATGAGGGCCGAGCCGGCCAGCACCAGCGCATCGCGCAATTCCTGCTCCGACAGGCTGCGCGTGGAAAAGCGCTGCAACTGCTCGCGTGCAGCCAGCAACCCCGCCACCACCACGCCGCCGGCGGCGGCTTCGGCCTGGTGCTCCACCGTGAGGACACCCAGCAGGAAGGTGAGGAACAGCGCCATCTCGGTGGTAATGCCGGGGTCCTTGGAGCGGTCCTTGAGGTGCGACACCACCGCCAGGGAGGCCACCAGCGCGGCCGTCACGACCGTGAGCCAGGGCTGGTTCAGCAGCTGGGCCCCAGCCCCCACCAGCGCCACCAGGGAAAAAGTGCGGATGCCGGCGAAGTGACGCGTGGGCCCATGGCCTTTGTGGCGCTCGCGATCAACGCCGATCAACAGCCCCAGCCCCAAGGCCAGCGCCAGACTGCCCAGGGAATCGATGTTGAAGTCCATGTTCATGTCAGTGCCAGCGCGGAACGGCGTCGTCCTTGAGCTGGCTGCGCAGGGTTTCGTAGTCCGGCATGACGGAGCGCACCGTGTCCCAGAACCGCGGACTGTGGTCCATCACACGCAGGTGGCTCAGCTCATGCGCCACCACGTAGTCGATCACCGACTGCTGGAAATGGATCAGGCGCCAGTTCAGGCGGATGGCGCCGTCGCTGCGTGCACTGCCCCAGCGCGTGCCGGCGCTGCTGAGCGAGAGCTTGCGCCATTGCACCTGCAGTTGCGGCGCGTAGTGGTTCAGTCGCGCCGTGAAGATGCTGTGCGCCTGTCGCATCAGCCAGGCCTGCACCGCATCGCGGATCTGCGCGTGCGTTGCCGTCTGCGGCAGCCCGATGTGCAGCGTCAGGCGCGGCACGCCTGCCAGTGTCAGGTTGGGGGCCTCGGCGTCGGTACGCAGCACCACCTCCACCCCGGCCGACTTGAGGCCACCACCGACGGTGGTGAACGCATGGCGCGGATCCAGCACCACGATGACCTGCTCGCCCAGAAAGGGAAAGGTGGCGCCATCCTGCCACTGGATGCGGGCCGACTCCAGCCGCTGCTGGCGTTCACGCGCCTCGTCGAGCTTGCGCACGATCCAGCTGGCTTTTTCCTGCAGCGCGGCTTCCACCTCGTACAGTGGCACCCAGCGCGGCGCACTGACCACCAGGCCATCGGCCCCGACCGCCATGCCGATGGTGCGGCGCTTGCCGCGCTTGAACTCGTAAGCCACGACGGCCTCGCACAGGCGGCTCTCGCGGTTGGCGCGTGGATGCGCAAAACGCGCCGGCGTCATGACGCTGGCAATCGGTGCCGCCGGCACGACCGGTTCAGCCGGATCATTCGCTATCAATTCAGGAGCTGCTTGCGCAGATGGAACGGGATCCAGGTGCCGATTTGGCTTGGAAACCTGCGGTACGGCAACCGCCGGCGCCGGTGCGCTGTCGAACAGGTCGAGGGCAAGCTGCAGGAACCTCATACCCACGACTCTACCGAAAACTGCATATCCCAGCGTCACAAGCTAACCCAACAACCCAGGAACGCCGTGGAACCGGCTCCGCCGGGCCACTGGCGTTGCCCCCTGCAAGGGGGTGGGCGAAGGGACACGCAGTGCCCGGAGCCTGGGGGTGTGCCATCAATACGCTTCAGGGTCGAGCCGACGCATCTCCGCCTCGATCCAGGTTTCGACTTCGCGCATCAGCTCGGCCGGGTCGCGTCCCTCGCTGGGAATGGGTTTGCCAATAGAGACGTCCACCACACCCGGCCGCTTGATGAAGGCCTTGCGCGGCCAGCACTTGGCCGAGGTCACGGCCACCGGAATCACCGGTGCACCGGTTTCCACCGCCAACCGGGTCCCACCGGTCTTGTAGGTGCCGGTTTGGCCGCGCGCAATGCGCGTGCCCTCGGGGAACATGATGATCCAGACGCCACGCGCCAGCAGTTCCTTGCCTTGCGCCACCACCTTGGCAAAGGCTTTGGAGCCCTGCGAACGGTCGATGTGGATCATGTCCAGCCGCCCCATGGCCCAGCCGAAGAAGGGCACATACAGCAGTTCCTTCTTGAACACATAGGCCAGCGGGTGCGGCATCAGCGTCGGCATGTAGAAGGTTTCAAAGGTGGACTGGTGCTTGACCAGCAGGATGGCCGGGCTGGTCTCGCCCTGCGGCAGGTTCTCCATGCCGCTCACGCGCACCTGGATGCCGAGGATGACGCGCGCACCGTCGATGGCCCACCCCAGCCAACGCACGGCCATCCAGTACAGCGGATTGCCGCGCACGCGGATGGAGGCCACCACCATGATGATGCCCCACGGAATCACCGTGACCAGCATCCACAGCGCATGAAGAATGGAACGAATCAAAGGCATGGGTGTGGTGTTTCTTCAGGCAACGCTGTCGCGTCGCACCAGATGGTCGGCAAAGGCCAGCAGGTTCTCGTGCACGCGCGTGCCGGGCGGGAAGTTGTCGGGCAGCGGCTGGCCGCGCAGGGCCTCGCCCTTGCCGGTCAGCACCAGGTGCGGCTCGCAGCCGACGCTGGCGCCGGCGATCAGGTCACGCGCCGTATCGCCCACCGTGGGCACACCCTTGAGGTCGATGCCATAGCGCTCGCCGATCTGTTCGAACAGGCCTGGCTGCGGCTTGCGGCAGCGGCAGGCCTGGTCGGGTGCATGCGGGCAGTAGAAGATGGCCTCGATGCGGCCGCCGGCGGTGGCCAGCAGCTTGTGCATCTTGGCGTGCATGGCGTTGAGTGCCGCCACGTCAAACAGGCCGCGCCCCAGCCCCGACTGGTTGGAGGCCACCACCACATGCCAGCCGGCGTGGTTCAGACGGGCAATCGCCTCCAGCGCACCAGGCAGCGGCTTCCACTCGGCCTCGGACTTGATGTACTCGAGGCTGTCTTCGTTGATGGTGCCGTCGCGATCGAGGATGACGAGCTTCATCGTCTGCGCCGTGTGCACGTCAGGCCGCCAAGCGGGACAGGTCGGCCACGCGGTTCATGGCGTCGTGCAGGCTTTTCAGCAAGCCCTGGCGGTTCAGGCGCAGGTCCAGCTCTTCGGCGTTGACCATCACGTCGTCAAAGAAGGCATCGACCGGCGCACGCAGTGCAGCCAGTGTCTGCAACGAAGCGGTGTAGTCGCCGGCCTCGAACTGCGCATTGGCTTGCGGCACCACACTCTTGAGCGCGGCGTACAAATTCTTCTCGGCCTGCTCTTTCAGCAGCACGTCGCTGACATGGGCGTCCACGTCGCCAGCCTTTTTCAGGATGTTGCTGATGCGCTTGTTGGCGGCGGCCAGTGCAGCCGCTTCCGGCAGCGCGGCAAAAGCGCGCACGGCGGCCAGGCGTTTGGGCACATCGCCCAGACGCTGCGGCTGCAGGGCCAGCACGGCCTCGACTTCCTGCGCACTGTAGCCCTGCTCGCGCAGGGAGCCGGCCAGGCGGTCGTAGATGAATTCGGCCAGGGCCGGGGTGGCATCGCTGATCTTGTCGCCAAAAGCCGGCACGGCACCGGCGAGCAAGGCGTTGAGGTCGAGCGACAAATCCTTCTCGGCCAGCATCCGGATCACGCCCAGCGCATGGCGGCGCAGCGCGAACGGGTCCTTGTCGCCGGTCGGCAGGTTGCCGATGCCAAACATGCCGACCAGCGTTTCCAGTTTGTCGGCCAGCGCCACCACCAGCCCCACGTTGTTGCGCGGCAGATCGTCGCCGGCAAAACGCGGTTTGTAGTGGTCTTCAATGGCATTCGCCACCTCATCACCCAACCCGTCATGACGGGCGTAATAACCGCCCATGATGCCTTGCAGCTCGGGGAATTCGCCCACCATGTCAGTCAGCAGGTCAGTTTTGGCCAGACGGGCCGCAGTATCGGCGGCCTTGGCCAGCGCTTCCCCGCCCAGTTGCTGCGCGATGGCGCGCGCAATCGCGCGCACACGCTCCACACGCTCACCTTGCGTGCCAAGCTTGTTGTGATAAACCACCTTGCCCAGCCCCTCGACGCGCGATTCGAGCGTCTTCTTGCGGTCCTGGTCGAAGAAGAACTTGGCGTCCGCCAGGCGCGGGCGCACCACGCGTTCGTTGCCGCCAATCACCGCGCTGGCATCGCTCGGGCTGATGTTGCTGACCACCAGGAACTGGTGGGTCAGCTTGCCGGTTGCATCCAGCAACGGGAAGTACTTCTGGTTGGCCTTCATCGTGAGGATCAGGCATTCCTGCGGCACGTCGAGGAACTGCTTCTCGAATTCGCACACCAGCACATTGGGGCGCTCGACCAGCGCCGTCACTTCGTCCAGCAGAGCCTCGTCTTCGATCGGGCGGGCACCATTACCGACTTTGGCTGCCGCAGCCGCCAGCTGGCGCGCGATCTCGGCACGGCGTTCGGCGAAGGAGGCGATTACCGCGCCGTCCTGCTGCAGCGTGGCGGCATAGCTGTCGGCGTCCTTGATGACGACCTTATCGACCTTGGCCTCGAAGCGGTGGCCTTGCGTGCTGTTGCCGGCGGTGAGGCCGAGCGCCTTGACCGGCACCACGGTGCTGCCGTGCAGCGCCACCAGGCCGTGCGCAGGGCGCACGAAGTTGACACTGCTCCAGCCCGGCAGTTCGCAGTCGGTCTCGAGCTGGTAGCTCATGACCTTCGGAATTGGTAGCTTGGCGATCGCTTCTTCCAGCGCTTTTTGCAGGCCGGTGTCGAGCGTGGCGCCGGTGACCAGGCTGTCGTAGAACAGGGCTTCGGCCTTGCCGTCGGGCGCGCGCTTGAGGGCAGCCACGGCGGCGGCCGGGTTGGAGACGTCTGCACCGAGGGCCTGTAGTTTTTTCAGCAGCGCGGGCGTGGCGTTGCCACTCGCATCCAGCCCCACCGTCACCGGCATGAGCTTCTGCTGCACCGCCTTGTCGGCGGCCTTGAGCCAGACGTGCGTGACGTGCGCGGCCAGACGGCGCGGCGAGGCGTAGGCGGTGACGACGGAGTCGGCACCGGCCAGGCCCAGCGCCTTGAGTTGATCGGCCAGCGTGCCGGCAAAGGCATCGCCCAGCTTCTTGAGCGCCTTCGGCGGCAGCTCTTCGACAAACAGTTCAACGAGTAGGTTTTGGGTCGTCATGTCATTCAATCGGTTGAGGCCAGGGTCACCGCGGAACCGGCTTTGCCGGGCCGCTGGTGACGTCCCCTGGAGGGGGAGGCGCCGAAGGCGCTTCGGGGGTGGTTCATTTCAGGCGGCCTTCTTCGTCATCTGCTCCACCCACTCGCGCGGCGCCATGGGGAAGCCCAGACGCTCACGGCTCTCGTAGTAGCTCTGCGCCACGGCGCGCGCCAGGTTGCGGATACGGCCGATGTAGGCGGCACGCTCGGTAACGGAAATCGCACCACGGGCATCCAGCAGGTTGAAGGTGTGCGCGGCTTTGAGCACCTGCTCATAGGCCGGCAGCGCGAGCTGCTGCTCCATCAGGTACTTGGCCTGCTTCTCGTGCGCGCTGAAGGCTGTGAACAGAAAGTCGGCATCGCTGTGCTCGAAGTTGTAGGCCGACTGCTCTTTTTCGTTCTGCAGGTAGACATCACCGTAGCTCATGGTGTCGGTCCACTTGAGGTTGTAGACGTTGTCCACGCCCTGCAGGTACATGGCCAGGCGCTCCAGACCGTAGGTGATCTCGCCGGTGATCGGCTTGCAGTCGATGCCGCCCACTTGCTGGAAGTAGGTGAACTGCGTCACCTCCATGCCGTTGAGCCAGACTTCCCAGCCCAGGCCCCAGGCGCCCAGCGTCGGGTTTTCCCAGTCGTCTTCCACGAAACGGATGTCGTTCTTCTTCAGGTCGAAGCCCAGTGCTTCCAGCGAGCCGAGGTACAGCTCCAAGATGTTGCTGGGGGCCGGCTTCAGGACCACCTGGAACTGGTAGTAGTGCTGCAGGCGGTTCGGGTTCTCGCCGTAGCGGCCGTCCTTCGGGCGGCGGCTGGGCTGCACGTAGGCGGCCTTCCATGGCTCGGGGCCGATGGCGCGCAGGAAGGTCGCGGTGTGCGAGGTGCCGGCGCCGACCTCCATGTCATAGGGCTGCAACAGGGCGCAGCCCTGGGCATCCCAGTAGGACTGCAATTTCAGAATGATTTGTTGGAAGGTCAACATGGCTGTGAGCTGGATCGCACGAGACAACAAGACTGGCTTGCCGAAGGCGCGCGACCGGTTGCTGGTAAAGCGGATTTCCCGCGTAAACCTTTCATTTTACGACGTGATACCTAGAACCCTGCGATGCACTACTAGCAAGGCAACCTGCCTACTTTTTAAGCGCGACAGGCGAAGCCACGCCTATCGCAAACCAAATCACCAAACACTAAACGTTGTAAATATGCTGCAAAACGACCACACAACACCAACAATAAGAACTCTCATTAGGCCGGAACTCAATGCAATAGGCCGCATCGAACACTGAAAACCAGTCCAAAACCGAGCATCTTCGGAGCCCTAAGCGCAGAAAAGCCCCTAAAATCAGCGGCTTTTCTCGGCAAATACCCTTTCTGCCAGTAACAAAATCATTGCTCAGCAGCAAACTTCTGCCACAAAATACCTTTTAGTTCGACACATTCGACAAGTCCGAGCTTTTCTCGTCGCCATGTCTGCGCCCCAACCACAAACAATCGCAAACGATCTGCAGGAACAACTGATCCAACTAGCACTCAATGCTGGTCGGGCAAGCATTGTTCAGAGTTTGAAGAAATCGTTCATGAGTGAGTGCGACAAGCTGCAGAAGATCGATGTAATCATGGCCAGCCTTCTGAAGTCGAATTTTTTCGCCTTGGCAGGCAATCGGAAAGAAAGCGAATACTGGACTAACAATGCCATTCAAAATGGTGGCCGCCAAATGGCGACGGCGTACATTGAAACAAACCTATTTCTCATGGGCTACATCTCAGAGGCATACGCCCACTTTGAGAACGCATTTATGAATCGCGGAAATCGCCCTGCGTCTACGTTTGCCCGCAAAGCACTAAGCATCGGACTGTTCAGAAAAGCAAACTGGGTCATCGGTCAATTAGACGCTCAGTCCATGCCCGATGACCTTAAAGCGCTTGCAACCGAAGGACAAGCCGTCATTGATCGACTCGGCATTACTGACCAACAGATCTGCGCCCTCATGGACGAAGCACACCAGCTAATCCGCGAAACGGGGCTGATCTGGCTCGACGAGTTTCCCAAGTTCAATTTGAATGACGGAAACACGCAGCTATGCATCACTTATCGAGTAGAAATCACACCCGACGAGGCGGCTGATTTGACTTGGCAACTAATTGATCGACTGATCGCTAAAGACCTAGCATCAATTGGCCTTGTTGTGGGCTACCAAGGCACCGTTCTGAACAGATCAGAGCGAGTAGCTCTTGCGAACTGACAATGCCCATCATCTGTGTCGATTTTTTAATATTCGCAGAAGGTCTAGACGCCTCTGCTAGTGAGGCAGCAGCAAGAAGCGCTGTCAGTCGCGCATATTACGGAGCATTTCATCATGTCACGGCATGGCACGGAACGCTTCCGCAACCAGGTCACGATATTGGCCCCAAAGGTGGAATGCATCAGGTCCTGCTCAATCAACTGCAGAATCCCGACTTACAGTGCGATCCGAGCCTGAAACGCAAATCCTTGGGGATTGGATACGCCCTCAAAGAACTCAAAGGAATGCGTACGGCAGCCGACTATGACCTATCTTGCACCCAAGGCAAGGAAGAGGCAGCCAACGCATGCGCAAAAGCCAGAGCGCTTCTCAACCGCGCGACACCCTAACAGCCGCGAGCCAAAAAAACCTCTTTGATCGAGTACAGCAAAGACAGCGAGCACATCGTTCATTTTGCGGACTTACGCGAAGACGCAAGCAAGGGACCAAGAACAGGCCGAATCGGCCTTTTTTTCCGCCCGGAATCCTCAAATTGATCAATAGCCAAGTCGATAGTTGTCCATGATGCGTTATATATACGCCGCAGTTCGGCCTTTTTAATGCCCAACTTCCAGAGGTCATAGACCTGTCTGCACTGTTCAAGGGTTAATTTGCGTGGCCTGCCAATGACCGCACCACGTTCAAGAGCAGCCACCTGTCCAGCAATAGAACGCTCGCGAATTAGAGAGCGCTCAAACTCAGCAACAGCACCCAAGACTTGAACCATCAGACGACCGGCAGGGCTTGAGGTATCTATCGGCTCTGTGAGGCTCTTAAAGCCAGCTCCAAGGCTTTCCAAACGGTCGATGATGCCGAGCAAGTCCTTGAGGCTACGGGCCAACCTGTCGAGCTTATAGACCACGACAACATCACCAGCCTTGAGCACAGACAGGAGGCGCTGTAACTCTGGCCGTTTACCGATTGAGCTTGTCTTTTCCGTATAGATGCGACGGACACCAGAACGCCGGAGCGCGTCGATCTGCAACGAGGTCTCCTGTTCTGAGGTGGAAACCCGCGCATAGCCATAGATCATCCCTGAACCCGATTTTTTTCAACAAGTGTATGGGATGGGAATGTCACCAAAACAGATCTTCCGGCGACAGTCGTTTGGGCTTCGCCGCATGGCCTAACGGCCATCAGGGACTCTGTAGGCGCGCCCAGGTCGATTGCTTTGCAAGAAAGCGAGGGTTTCCACGTCATCAGCGTTTGGCAAAGGTGACGTGGGCGGCTCTGGCAAACGGTCGGCAGGTAGAGACTTCGACTGCGCCAGGTCAACGCACATATCAGCATCCTGATCAACCTTGCGGCCACGATCATCAAAGCAGGTGCAGCGCGGCCCAATGGCAATGCAGCCACTGAAATGCTCGCTCTTGTCAGAAACGGGAACGTCCTGATCGTCAGAGGCCAGCTCGGGCGCACGCTGCACTGGCGCAGGGGCAGCAGGCAATGCAGCAACAACAGGCGAGGTAGACGCTGGAGCCGTTTTCGCAGCACTGCCCACCCCTTTGCCGGTCATGGCCCCTGAAAGCGTGCCGAAGGCGGTCGGCGCGATGGCAAGACCTCCGACAAGAGCCAGGACAGGTAGCGCCATCCAAGCCGGCACCTTGACCTTGGGCTTGGTGTGAAGCTCCGAGGACACATAGAGGTCAAATGCCTTTTTTGGATAATTCCAGAAAGACATGGTTGACGACTTGGTGCGCGTCACATCGGCGGCGCAGGAGTCCCACTCGTAGATAGCAGCGCGCTGCATGCCGAACAACCGCCTGATGTTCTGGTGCCGGAACACCAACCGCCTGATGTTCTGATCGAGCAGCATCGGGTTTTGCGTGACCACCACGAAGTCAATGCCAAGGTGCCGGTGCGTTTCAAGATGCTTGATCGGTGCGGGTGGCTTGGTGCCCATGCCACGCGGACGCCACCACCGCTGAACCTCGTCGATAAAAATCACATCGCCAGGTTGGCACCATTCAAACCAGTTCCAGACGCCACAGCCCTCAGGAGCTGCTGACAGGTTGCCTTCATCATCCTCAACGCCCGGGGTCAGCTTTTCATGAGGAATGATCAAGCCGTTGACGCCATCGACCAGAAGACGGCGCGTAATCTCTTTGCCGCGTTTCTGGAGCTTGGTTGCCATCAACTGTTGCACCAAGGTGCTGACAGCGTAGAGCGTTTTGCCCGAACCAGGTGTGCCGGTAATGAGGTAGATCATGCCGGACTCAAAAGGAATTTTGTAGCACTGACAGCGGCCCACATGCCAACCCGAGCCGTCATCGCGCCACAGATGATGCCGAGGGCTTGCGGCAGGCCAGCAATCGAAGCCAGAGCGAGAATATCCGCGCCCATGCTGGCCCAATTGCTGGTGGCCATGTCGATCAGACCTTGCAGCGATGCTGTGACGCCGGTAAACGTCATAACACCGAGGCCCAAAGTAGCGAACACGCGAAGCACCAGCGGCCCCGCCATTGAGAGTAGCCAAGTTGCCCAGGTCATCATTGCACCCTGAAAGAATCGGCCAAGATGTAGGCCGCGAGAACGCCAGCAATGGCGAGGAACAACACCTTGAGCAGAAAAAGGCGATCACACAAGGGCTGATAGCTGAAAGAATAGGTATGAGTCGCGACAGTGAACGAAAGAGGCGCAGGGCACCCACTGGCACTAGCGAAGGTGGCCGCGACCACAGAGACGGCTTGGGTAGTCGAATGCAACGCATCTGAAGACGGCGCACCGAAAGAAGCACAACCAGCAGACTCAGGATGCTTGTCGCAATCAGTCGGCACGTTGACATCAGCCGTAACTTTGTTCACCGGGGTAGTCGGCAAAGGCGAACCAAGAGGCGCAGCCGACCCATCAAGCGGAGTTACAGGGCCACCATCATTTGAGCCTGTGCCGCCCGAAGGTGTACGAGAGGCAATCGGCAAACCGCCATTGGAGCCAGCCGCTGGATTTCCGACTTGACGCGGTGTAGCAGATGTCCCGGTCTGACTTTGAACCAGGTTGCGACTGCCCGAATTCGACGGAACACAAACCGCCTTGCCGTTCACAACGCCATAGGTGCCATCACAAGCAGGCGCGGCATCGGTCGATTCTGTGACCATCTTCTCGTTAGCGGTCTGGGTGCAAGATGCGCCCGTGTAAGTGACCTTTTGGTCGACTGAAATGCGATACAGGCCTTGAGCATTCGGGGAGGCACTAATCCAGACCATCGAAGGCGGCGTACTTCCAAACGAGACAGCACAGGAAGAACCACCACCAGACGCACACATCGAGCCAGCATCACGCATGGACGAATACTTGTCGGCGTAGGTATTCACCGATGCAGTCTTGTCGCCCGATGGATCATGGGTGTAGCCCAGGGTCATGTTGATGGTGCGAACATCACCAGCAGAAGGACAACCGAGGCTGATCGGACCTTGAGAGGTGCGAATGGTGTAGGTCTGATCGCCAGCGGGAATCTGAGCACCCGACGAATTGAAAATCTTGATGGTGCAAGACAGGCCAGTGACCGTGCCAGAGTAGGAAGTACCGCCGCTGGTGTAGCCCATGCACTGCGCGGCAGTTTGATTGCAAGCGTTTTGAGCGCTCGCATGGGCTGGAGAGAACTCAGCAGTTCCAATGCAAGCCTTTGCCCAATACTGAGTACCTGTCGCGGTACTTTGAGCGTGGGCTACTTGAAAAGGAGCCAGAGCAAGAAGGCACAGCCAAAGGCAAACGAGGCCAGGTTGACGTCGAACATACATTCATGCCTCCGGTCGGTTGGTCAGAAGAACATAAAGACGCTTGACACCCCAAATCACAGAGGCGGCAACCAAGATCGCGCCGAAGATGGTGGAAACAGCGGTGTAGTCGTCCGCTGTCGCCTTGTAGGGGGTAATCACCAGCGTACAGGTGTTACCGGTGCTGCAGGTGATTACCGTATCCACGATCAGCGGCCCAGCAGACGCAGAACCTTGCGGACGCCGTAGATAGCGGCGGCCATGGTGATCATCGCGGCCAAGACAGCCAGGACGGCCGTCTGTGCATCGCTGATGCCAGTGGTTGCGGCGGTCACGTCGATAGCGGCGTGAGACGACACGGACGCCAGGACGAAAGCCGGGATGGCCAGCAGGCGAGCGAGGGTAGCTTTTTTCATGTTGAACTCCAGTTGTTAGCTGCGAAATTGCAGCGATGAACTGACGGCGCTTCGCAGCGTTGGCCAGCTCACCGATGCAAACTCAAAAACTCACCCGGCTATACGCCCCATCGTGGAATCTCTCAGGTAGTTGCCGAAGCTGACGCAATACAAGGCCGAAGGGCATTCGGGACACTTGGAACGCGGGGTCGAGTAGTTCCCCCGTAGCGGACACCAGCAAACGCCCCGCAGATCGCACCACTTCGCCAACACCGTAGGAACGTTTGACCCACTCGGGGAGGTTGAACCAAGAGCGCACCTTGCGCCCGGAGTCATCAAGGCCGCCGATTCCATAGAGCCGTAATCCTTTGGGGAACCTTGTCAGCTCGCCCAGTTTTGAGAGGTACTTCATGAGGTAGCCAACGCCAGCTTTGGCGATCTGCGTGTTGCTCATGCCATGTGTCCAGAAGGACGGACGGTTTGAAAGCGGCCTGTCCCAATGAGGCATACGGACGCCTTCGGGAAGCCAGGCCAACAGGTGGTAATGCACAGCGCCACGGCCCTGCAACTCAGCGACCCACGTGTACCGGCAAGGCACACGAACGGTGCGGCACCAGTTGCGAAAACGCTGGATGGCTTTCGATATGTGATCGGCTCGCCAGTCGTTGACGCCGACATAGGTCAACGTGACGAACCAACAGACAGAAGGACGAAAGCCCTTTTCTGCGATGCCATGAAGGTGACCAGAAGCCCACACGGAACGCTTGAGGCGTTTAACCCGCCTGTCGGCAACAGCCGATGGAGCCAGGTTGATGCAAGTCTGAAGACTTGTTTTAGATGGGACAAGCCCCGCCGCTACGCCCCCGGCCTGCGCGGCGGCTGCGCCGCTCGCGCTGACCGTGTGCTGCACGGCGCTCACGCGGTCACCTCTTGAAGGTTGGACGCGGCAGACACCGTGCAACGCTGCGCCAGGTCAACCAGCCATGCAGCGAACGGGGCGGGGGTGCGCTCACGTTCTGCCCGTCCCATTTTTTCGACCAGATGCGTCCGTGTCGGAGCTTGGTACTCGGGCAGATCGGGTGTAGGCCCGACAACATAAACACAAGATTTTTTAAGTGCACGATGCCCCCACCAGCTTTGATAGACAGGAATCAGGACGCCGCCGAACTGATCACGCACACCGAACGTGAGGCACCCAACGTGTGCCCATAGGCGCGAGTTGAACGGGTGTTCCACCACACCGCCGAACTTGCGGACTTGAGCAACGGCCCATGGAGCCAGCTCAAGCTCGCCAGGACGCGGCTTGGCGAAGTGGGACAGTTGCGACCAGCCACGGCATGGCGGATGTGCAATGCAAGGGACGCCACCGGGCCAGGTCAGAGCATCACGCTCGATGTCGTAGCAGTCGCAACCCAGGTCGGCGTAATGCGTGTCACGACGAACAAACAGGGCTGCGACGTTCATAGCGTCATCCCGCCGAGTGGGACTTCATGGGAGCCGAGGTACTCAACCTCGACGCTTGGAGCAAGATCGCCGACCGGACGATGGACGGTAAGCCGAACGGTAGATACCTCGGGCGAGGCTTCGAACTCCGCGCCAGCGACACCACGGGCGCACAAGGCGAGAAGCGCCAACTGTGCGATGTGATGTACCTGCTGGACTTGGTCAAGGTTGAGGCCTTGCGACATGGTTCACCCCTCAGGCCTTAGCCGCGGGAGCAGCCAGCGGAGCCAACCGAGGACGGACTTCCAGACGGCCATCGCGAGAAACGAACAAAGCCGAGGGGTGAAGCTGGTATTTGCCGCGCTGGTAAGGCGGTTGCCCTTCATCGAGAGCAATCTCGAATTTGTCGGGGAACTCGGACTGCACACCATCCTTGTCCACCGTGAAAGCGTGGGCCGTCTGGATACGCATGTGATACGGCTTGCCAGAGGTTTTGCCGACGCCCTTCATTTCGCGGATATCGGAGGTAGTGACGACGATTTGAATCATGGTTGGCTCCTGAAAACATCACGACATGTGACATTTGGAGCCTATATCACTTGTCATGAGTCATGATATATCCGACGTCATGACAGGTGATATGCTTGACATTTTCAAAGGAGCCGAAATGGAACAAAGCATTACCCTGCTCGACCGCGCTTTACAGCGGGCTTCACACCAAGAACTAGCCGCCGCTATTGGGGTCAACTACACAGCACTCTCCAACAGCAAAAAGATCGGACATCTAAGCCCAGTTGTTGCGGGTGGAATCGCCGTTTTCCTCTCTGAAAACGTCGAAAAATGGATGGCCGTTGCAGCCATCGAGAGCGCCAGGAAAGGCAAGGCGCGAACACTTCTAGAAAAACATCTAGAACGCCGCGTAAACCGTTGATTTTACGGGGCTTCCTGACGGCGGGTGCCGGATCGGACACCGACGCCATTGGCGTTTCGCTTCTGACGCAGGGCACGCGTCAACGGAGGCACGGTCCCCAACGGGGATTTCAAGGAAACAAGGGCTTCAGACCTTGTCAGACATGCGCCAACAGCTATTCTTTTGATAGCAAACGACGCAACACCAACCCCGGCACAAGCAGCGCCATCCCCCACAAGGGCCACAGGCCGAAGCGCGACACCCACCAGGCATAGGGTGTGAGGCCCTGGCGGCCCTCGACTTCACCACTGAGTACACCGCGGGTATGGCGCGGCAGCGCGGCCGTCACGCGGCCCTGGTGGTCGATGATGGCCGTTGCCCCGGTGTTGGTGGCGCGCACGAAGGGGCGCGCGAACTCCAGCGTGCGCATGCGCGAGATATGCAGGTGCTGGTCGATGGCCACCGTGTTGCCGAACCAGGCGATGTTGCTCAGGTTGACGAACACCGTCGGCGCGGCAGCCGGGTCGGCAAAACGCGCGCCGAGTTCTTCGCCGAACAGGTCTTCGTAGCAGATGTTGGGCGCCAGGCGCTGGCCCTGCCATTCGAAGGACGGCTGGCCGAGGTCGCCGCGATTGAAGTCGCCCAGCGGGATGTTCATCATGGCGGTGAACCATTTGAAGCCGGTCGGGATGAACTCGCCGAACGGCACCAGGTGGTGCTTGTCGTAGCGCCAGGCACTGGCCTGGCCCGGCTTGAAGCCGACGGCCGCATTGGTGTAGCCCGCGCTGAAACTGCCCCAGGGCATGCCGATGAGCGCGGCCTGCTCGCCGCTGGCAAAGCGTTTCGTGAGCGCGTCCCAATAGCCGTCCGGCAGTTGCTGCGGCAGCAGCGGCAGGGCCGTTTCGGGCGCCACCACCAGCGGTGCGCGGCTGGCCCCCAGTTGCTCGCCGTACCAGCGCAGGGCGGTGGGCACACCGCTGCCGGGCTGGAATTTCTCGTCCTGCGGGATATCGCCCTGCAGCAGCGCCACCTGCAGCCGCCCGGTCGCGGAGGAGGTCACGCCTCCGCCCATCTGATAGGCCCAGGGCAGGGCCAGCACAGCCAGCACCGCGCCCCGCTGCCATGCCCCGCAGGTCCGGATCTGCGACAGCGTCATGGCCAACCAGGCCGCGACCGCGCTGATGCCATAGACCCCCAGCCAGGGCGCATAGCCGGCCAGGGGGCCGTCCACATGGGCGTAACCGCCGCCGCCCCAGCCGAAGCCGGTGAACCAGCGACCGCGCGCAAGCTCGGCCAGCAGCCACAGCGCTGCAAAAAGCATAGCGCGTTGCGCATGATGGACGGGGGCCAGACGCACAAACAAGGCACAGGCTGCGGCGTAGTACAACGCCAGCACCGCGGCCAGGGCCAGCACCGCCAGCGCGGCCAGCGCAGCCGGCAAGCCGCCGTAGGTGTGCATGGAAATGAACATCCACCAGAAGGTGCCACTCAGCCAGGCACAGGCGAACAGCCCACCCAGTAGGCCAGCACGCCGCCAAGGCGTACCGCGCGCCAGTTGCCAGGCCAGCACGCCCAGCGAAAGCCATTGCAGCCACCACAGCGGCTGACCGTTCCAGGGGGTGGCAATGGACACAGCCTGCGCCAGACCGGCCAGCAGGCTCAGACACAGGGACCAGACCAGAGGGCTGCGGCCTTCAGCCTTCAAGACCGGTCTCGGGGGCGGGCGACACCTTGAACCACTTCACGGCACCACCCTTGGTATGGAGCACGACGAACTGCAAGCCGGCCATCACATGCTGCTCGCCGCGTTTGGGCACGTGGCCCATCTCGTGCGCGATCAGTCCGCCAATGGTGTCGAACGCGGCGTCCGGGTCACCCCCTGTCAGCGTGACGTTGAAGGCGTCGTTCACGCGCTCGACCGGCGTGTCGCCACTGACACGGTAGGTACGATCGGCCAGGCCAAAGATGTCACCTTCGTCCCCGGCAATGTCGAATTCGTCTTCGATCTCACCCACGATCTGCTCCAGCACATCCTCGATGGTGATGAGGCCGGCGGTACGGCCAAACTCGTCGACGACCATGGCGAGGTGATTGCGGTTGCCGCGGAATTCGCGCAGCAGATCATTCAGGCCTTTGCTTTCCGGCACAAAGGCCGCCGGCCGCAGCAGGGCCCGGATGTTGAACTCCGGCGCGCGCTGCAGCTTGAGCAGATCCTTCGCCATGAGAATGCCGATGATGTTCTCGTGGTCGCCCTCGAAAACAGGGAAACGCGAGTGCGCCGTGCTGATGACCACGCGCAGCAACTCGTCGTAGGGTGCATCGATGTCGATCAGGTCCATGCGCGTGGCCGGCACCATGACATCGCCGGCCGTCATGTCAGCCATGCGGATCACGCCTTCCAGCATGACGCGGGACTCGGCGCCGATGACGTTGTTGCCTTCCGCCTCGGCCAGGGTCTCGATCAGCTCGGCGGTGGAGTCCGGCCCGGGATGGATGAACTCGACCAGCTTCTGCAGAAAGGTACGCTTGTCTTCCTTGTCAGGAAGCCGCGCAGGATGTGGGTCTGACACAGAGGAATGTGCAGGACATGCGGTAGTTGCGACCCCCTAAGGATAGCGGATCGGCAAGACCGCCCCATGACAGCGCGGCACTGCGCTCAGGACGAGGTCTTGTGGCGCGCATCGCGCACGCCGCGCCGGACTTCCTGCAAGCTGGCCAGGAAATCCCAGAACTGCTTGGCCTGGCGTTTCAGGCGGTAGTCGGTCTGGGCAATCTGCTCCTCCAGCAGCTCGGTGACCCGGCTGTCAAAGGTGGCCGGCGGCAGCCGCAGGTAGGCTTCGCTCTCCGAGCCATCCCGCTCCACGGTGGCACCGGCCTTGCGTGCAATCTTCAGCATGGCCGTGTTTTCGGTCAGGGCGTGGATGAACATCAGGTGCACGCCTTCGTTGCGCGCATGCATCACGGCCCGGTCGAACAGTTTGCCGCCGTAGCCGCGCCCGCGCGCCGATTTCGACACCGACACGCCAAATTCACCACACGCATCGAAATTGCGGTCTACCGAATGCGCCAGGTGCGCCATGGCGATGAGCTCCAGCCGGCGGTTGTAGATGCCGAAGATGTCATCACGTTCGAAGTCCAGTCCTTCGACGTAGCGACGGATCTGCTCGTCGGTGGCTGCATAACCAAAGCGCAGGTAACGATCGTGTCCTTCAAGGGCCAACAGATGCTTGGCGATCCGCTCGCGATGCCCGGGGCCCAGCTTGCGGATGCTGGCGACCCAGGGTGCCAGACGTGAACTGTTCTCCTCGCGAAAAGGCAAATCCAATTGATTGCGTTGTTTTGTCGAGGAAGAAGGAGGTTCCAGCGGGTCAGCCATAGGGGTGAATGTAAGGGCATTTGCGCAAATCGCCAAGATGGGCATCGTCCCGCGCACGGTTGACGCCTGCGTGACAGTTTCTGCCCGCAACCTAGGACAAGCCCGGTGGTCGACCGCCGCCAGCTGCGCTCAAATAGCCGCATATGGAGTACCTGATGGATAAATTCTGGCTTGAACATTACCCCGCGGGGGTCCCCCACGACGTCGACCCCGGCCAATACAGCTCTCTCAGCCAGTTGCTTGAAGAGTCATTCCGGAAAAATGCCGACCGCCCGTTTTCCGTCTGCATGGAGCGCTGGATGTCCTACCGCCAGTTGGACGAGTTGTCCGCTGCGCTCGGCGCCTGGCTGCAACGGCTGGGACTCGAGCCTGATGCGCGTGTCGCCATCATGCTGCCCAATATCCCGCAGTTTGCCGTCACCATGGCGGCTATCCTGCGTGCCGGCTACACCTGCGTCAACGTCAATCCCTTGTACACCGCGCGCGAACTGGAACACCAGTTGCGGGATTCCGGCGCCACGGCCATCGTGGTATTGGAGAACTTTGCCCACACGCTGGAAGAAGTGATCGACAACAC
>Ga0208513_100245_pt1 | contig 18043 bp, 21 predicted proteins | sample LakWasMet45_HOW7_2_FD_183883 | JGI IMG/M metagenome (GOLD analysis project Ga0208513, IMG submission 183883) | Freshwater sediment methanotrophic microbial communities from Lake Washington under simulated oxygen tension - Sediment Metagenome... | ecosystem: Environmental > Aquatic > Freshwater >...
TAAGGGATCAATTGAAGTTTAATGTTAAAATCCTATTAAATGACTTCACAGGTGAGGTAATATTAGATAAATTCCGAAATGCAGCATGGGAAGATGTAGATTGTGTAGTTGCGCTAATGTCTCCTGATGATAAACTGGACAATGGCAATTTCAGGGCTAGGCAGAATGTCTTTTATGAATTAGGATACTGCCAAGCCGTTTTTGATTTTTACAACGAAGAGGATGAATTTGAGCACGAACAGGTAATAGTTATAAAAGAGAAATCAATTGATTTTCGAGAAGTATCAGACCTTTTGGGTTTAGAGGTGTTGAATTATACAGATGGTAACATAGAATCTGTGTTTTATAAACTAGGTAAAGCAATAAACAATGTTTATAACGAATTAAAAGATGTCTAATATGAATTATATAGAAAATAAGGCAAATGAATTTATACGATTTCATTTTATTTCAAAAATGGATACCACAAGATCAGGTATTATTGTTGAAAAAGCTAAGGATGTAATATATGATATAGATGAAGGAATCGATAAAGCTCAATTTTTATACAAAGTATTAGAAGCTAATAATGCAGAGCTTAACCAACATTTACCAAATTGTAAGAATCCTGATAAGTGTTCTATTAATGCTGGGCATGAGGAATTCAGATATAAAATGAACCAGGAACTGAATAGAATTGGAATTAGGACAGATGAAAATGTATTCAACTTAGACGAAAAGTTTAATTGTGATATTATGATAAATGACCTAATTAGCCATATTAATGATTTTAAAGAAAATTTAAAGCAGGAGCTACAAGATCTAAAAGATGGTAATCAAATTATTTATGATGATATAATTGAGGAATTACAAGAATTAAAGAACCTGTATATTGTTGGAAAGAAAAACTGGTGGAAGTTATGTAGTGTAGAATTAACTAAAATGGTAGTTAGTGGATTAATTGATGAAACAGTAGTAAAGAATATTGTTGGATTCAGTCAAGTATATTTAAAGAATGGGTTAAAATTTTTAAATGGATAATCTAAATTTATTAATACTAAATTTATCACACTGAAAATTATCTAACAAGTTTAAACTTTGTGTATCTATAAAATTGATTTGATATTTATTATTATACTATGTCTAAAAACTGTAAGAGGATATTGAACCAATTAATAAATATGTAAATACAAGTTTAAAGCAAATGGTCTATAGCAAAAAGGAAAATGAAGTCAATTTATCAAGAATTGGTGAAATTCTTTTAGGTGAAAACAATCACCCAAAAGATGGAAATCATTACATAATATATTTTAAAGATATAGATGGATTTGACTTTGAAGGAGCAATGATAACTTCAAAATTATTTGGTGGAAAAAATATACCAATGGAAGTTTCACATTTTGAGAAAATGAATGCCGAAACAAATAATGAATGGAAAATAGTTTGCAATAATAGTCACCTAGTTTTAGCAAAACTACATAAGTTTGGCAATATGGGGCCGTTCTTACCTGTGGGTAAATTAACAGATGAAGGTGTGCGATTTCTTGAAAAAACTATCAGCCAACTTAGTTTAGAATCATGGGAAGAATATTTGAATCGTACAAAGTAATATTTTTTTTAGTTTGAATTTCACACCATTTTATAAATCCATTATATTTACTTAAACCTCCCAACTGCACTCGCTTCCCCATCCACCACCTCAATTATAACATCCACCTCATGTGCATGCTCATTCCCCCCTCTAAACTTGCCTTCCTTTGTCGAATGGTAAATAAATATAAATGCTGTTCTTGGGAATTTTTTATGTAGGGCTGTAATGTCTGCTATTTCCATTCCTGCCTTCGAAACCGAATCAATAAACACAAAATCAAACTCAGATAAATCTTCAGGAACTTGTTCGGCAATAAAGAGATTTGGGTGCGATGCTCCTAAACGATCTATTTTCTCCTGAAGAGTATAACCATAGCCTTCTTCAATTGGACAGAAGAGTACTTTACCATGATGCTGGGCTAAGTGTTTCGCAAAGTCCAAACACATGGTCGATTTTCCGCTTTTAGGAAGTCCGTAAACCATTGCCATAAATCCGACAGATGGATCACCAACTAGCTCACGGTATTTGCCTTGCAAGCCAATGGTTTCAAATTCCATTTTAAGAAGTTCCTGGGAAGATATCACTTGAACTTCTTTTGCATTTTCCACGCCAAATAGTTCATCCTTTTCGAAGATATTAAAACCACTAAGTTCAGCCTTTGAAATAGATAACATTTCTTTGGAGCTATCTAAATATTCTTTCAATAATATATATGCATCATTAAGTTTCTTTGCGTATTTATCGGTCGGTTGAAGCTTGCCACTCTTTACTGCTTTCTTCATACGATCGTATAATTTCTGAGCTTTGTCTTTTACTCCTTTCTTTCCATTCAGACTAATAAATGATTTAATGAACTTAGTGGATTCAAATACTTCTTCCGAATTAGCGATGGCTAGATATCGTTTTAAGCTTTTAGGTTCTAGCTTAATTTCAATGGCTTCGCCCATCATTTCATAGCACTTAATTAACTGGCTTTGCATATGGTTAATATCTTTAGCGTACTCAGAATCTTTTGTAATTCTGCGCTCCACAATTGCTTTTTGCAAACTATGTAAAAGGCTCAATACTTGCATTTGGGTTTTCACTCTTCCATGCATTGCCACATAACGTTTTATGAACTGAACATCCGAATCAATGTGTTCTACTTCCTTGGTAACGTATTCTTTTTTAGTTTCTGGCTCAATAGTTTTAACTAGTTCCATTTCATTTTCAGTGATGAAGCTTTTAGCTTCCTCTACCGAATCAAAACGATCGTTAGAAAATGCTTGAGCTTTTGAAATATCCCAAACCATAAATCTTTTAGAAGTTTTTGAAACAGGTCTTATCTCTACTTTTAAGCCTTTGTAGTTTACTATTTTTGCTTGCGTAGGCTTTGGTGGAGACACCTTAGTTTCCTTTTTTGCTACTTTCTTTTTACTTGCTTCTGGTAATTTCTTTTCGGTAGTAACTACGGTGTTTTTGCCCAGGTACTCTTCTAGCTTAATGAAGTAAGCATCCACCACTCGTTTAATATTTTCATTGGAATGATAAGCTGCCCAGTTTTCCGCCGAGGCTCCTTGCACGAGTTTATTTCCTTTGGCCAGTGCTTCAGGTAATTCATCCCAATTTATATTTGCCGTATTTGAAAAGTAGTTTTTAGTAGTTAACATGATTAAAAGTTTATAAGGTCAAGTTCTAGTTCTAATGCAAGAGCTTCAAGCTCTAATTGGTTTATTGGTTGTTTGATTTCGGTAGGGATTGAGGCTGTACGATATTCAAGCAAATAGTTCAGCCTGTTAAATTCTTCAGCTCTACTTTCAGCACTTCTTCCTTCTACCTGAAGGGCAGATTTTTTTTGCTGTATTTCTACTCGAAGTGAAGCCCACTTTGGCGAATCTTCTTCTCCTTTAAATTCCTCTGCTTGAAGTAACAGATTTTGTTTCTCTGCTTCATATTGCGCAAGGATAGGAGCTAAGTCGCTTGTTAATGAGCATCCTTTTGGTTTAAGAATAGTTCGCTCCGTTTTTCGAACCTTACTCACGTATTCTTTGAAATAGGCTAAGAAATACCTGTTCGGAAAGTAAACGCCCAGCAAAGTGTACGAGGATTCGATTTTCCTGCCCATAGCGAGGATATCTTTATCCTGTTGGTCAGTAGCGTTGATTAAAGACTCGATGTCTTCCTTGAGCTCTTTTCCTTTTTTGGACTGCTTGTTAATTATTTCTCCATCTTCGGCTACTTTCATTGTCCCTTGCATGAAGGTTGCATTCATTAGTGAGGTATGGAAATTGCGAATGGCATCTAAGCTTTTCTCTCGATACGTTTTGTAATCGGTGATGTCTTTTTCTACTTCTTTGATAGCCTCTATAGCAATCAGTATTTTTCTGTGCTCTCTGCCTAATTGCTCTTTTGCCTGGTCGAAAAACATTCTCACTAATCTGTCAACATCCGTAATGAGGGCCAGTTTAATTTCTTCAGGATCCATGCTCTCTAAATCCAGCACGTTTCCTCTATCGCCTCTAAACCAAATGTCATTGATACGAGAGGTTTTTTCTTCAAGCTTTTGGAACACGAATACATCCATGCTGTCCTGCACTAAAGGCATTACAATTCTTACGTATTTAAACTGGTTGCCTTGTCTCCAAATACGTCCTTCGAGCTGACGAATATCAGTAGGGTTCCATTCAGGGTAACAGTTGTAAATAACCGTTCCTCTTTTTTGTAAATCAATCCCTTCACGAATAGTCGCTGTGCCGATAATGATTTTTACAACCCCATCTAAGAAAGCTTCTTTAATAATTTCTTTTCGGGTATCGTTAATCTCTGAAGAAATAATTTCTACTTCATCAACCTTGATTTTATCATATAGTACACCTCGCTTATAACCGATTTCTTTTTCGAGGTATTCTTTAATTAAAGGAAAAAATAGTTTACCTCGGTTCATGTAAATCACTTGTCCGCTGGCAGTTTCATCATGCTTTTCGTGCCAGGTCTTTACCGATCTAATGCATTCCATTACGTAAGCAATCTTCGGACTTTGCTGTACAAAATCTTTATAATCTTCAGGCGTTCCTTTTAATAAAAACGGTGATAAGGCATTATCCAATGAATAAGCCAGGGCCCTGAACAAATTACCCATGTCGAGTTTACCTTGAGTAGATTTCTTAGCCATTGCAACGATTCCGTTTTGGTTCTCTCGTTGCATCGGTGTCATGTTGATGTAAGTGAGCACCTGCTTGTCTTGTGGCAAACGTTCCTTTACATTTTCAAAATTATAAAGCAAGGGTAAATTGATTTTCTTAGGACGAACTACGCCTGCTTCTTCACCAGTTTTGTATAGGATGTGATTATAGATTAGCTTCTGTAATATCCTTCTATTGGTAAAGCTTTTTATGACTTCTTTCTCTACAATTTCTTCTTTATAGTTCGCTGCCCATTCAACGGTTGGTAGCACAAACAAATCAAAGAAAGTATCTAGACTTGAGATACCATTATCTCGAAGCGAATCATAGGCCACGAGCGATAACATTGAATAAATCTCTAGTGGTGAATTAGAGAATGGAGTAGCGGTTAAGAGCATAGTATTTCTACCGTACTTGCGCTGAATGAAACTTAGTAAAAGAAACGCTTTCTGACCAGTCTCAGATGTTGCCGATTGAATGTTGTATCGTTTATTTCCATCCTCATCACTCTTTACTTGGGAGAACACGTTCTTACATCTGTGTGCTTCATCTATTACAGCATAATCAAATCCAAGTATATCAATGTCGGCAATAGAATTCTTTTGACCTACGCCAATCATTTCTCTAAACTTTTGGTATTCTATTTCTTTGTCTCGAGAAGATTTTTCTTTACTCTGGCCAAGGATGTTTACCAGCTCGGTAAATAGTTCATCTGAAACAGAATCACCAAAGCCTAGTCGTTTAAATCCTTCATAAGTAACCATCGTTATTGATCGTTCATTTACTGGATTATTAAGGTCTATTTTACTGATTACTTCCGTTCCTAAATTATACCAATCGTTCACTGTAATGCCTGTATGAGATAACACGCCAGAAACATGTTCGCCAGTTTTCTTATCAGTATAACCGATAATTTCATTCATCCATTTTTTATAGGTCGGCTTCGGTACTACGATCAGTGGACGTTTACATTTTCCTGAATATAAATTATGTGCTAAGTTTACAATGGCTGTCATGGTTTTACCAACTCCCACATCAAAAGCATTAATGCCTGAACCCATTGCTTCCATAAAAGCAACTCCTTCTCGCTGAATGTCGGTGATTTGTAGAATGCCTGACTTGAACCGAGCTGAACATTCAAAGCCAATGGGCACTTTAGAATAGTTGATGTCCGACTGGCCGTTATACATTCTGTTCCAAGCATAGTTTAGTTTCTGTTGGTCTTCAAAAGCTAGTACTTCATGTAAGAATTTAGAGAATAGTTTTTCTCCCTCGATTCTAGCGTTAGCTTTAATCTCTGCTTTTTCTTCTTTGGTTAATTTATCATCTCGTAGTGAACGGTTAGCCAGGTAATAGTCGGCTATATCGATTGCAGCACTTTTCTCGAAATCAGTATCGGCATTGAGCGTAAATAACCATTTGATGAATACATGCTGAAGTGTGTACTTAGTTTCTCCATCAAAGCGGATGTTTATTTTCTCTCGCTCTTTTTTGCGTTCTACTTTTCCGTTTACCTTTTTTAGCTCTTCGGCGTTTTCTAAGTCCATGAATTCCTCACGAACCTGCGTGATGTAAAACAAATTTGGATCTACTGCAAAGTCTGAAATTGCTGTAATGATTGGACGTTCTTTCTCATCAGTATTCTCAACCGATAGTAATTCAGGTTTTGCTTTTTCAATAACTTGTTTGTGCAGTTCCCAACATTCAGATCCAAAATGCTTCTCGATGGCTTCTTTGTCTTTCTCCAATTGTACCAAACGGTCGTACATATTGCCGTAGGTATAAATTGGAAAAGGCATGAGCTCTCCAGCATGATAAAACAAAGCACCCGCTTTTACTAAATCAAATAACTGTGCTTCCAGTGCTTTTCCAGTGCCTTTGATGTAATAAGGTTCCCAGCCTTTCATCGGTACGCCCATTCGGCGTTTGTACCAAATCCATGCTTTAATTTCAGCTTCCGTAATACCCTTGTTGTATTTGGCTACTACCTCAGAAAAGGATAGTTTTTTATTTTCCACTTCACCCAAGCCTTTCAAGGAGTTCGCTTCCTTTAGTACCTGCTGTATGATGTGAGTGTTGCCTCTAATGTTGGTGGAGGTATAAGGATTAAGCGAACCTAATCCATTTAAATTTTGTATGCCTGATAGATAACTCATATTCTTTTAATTTGCATTTCTAGTTCTAGCGCTAAGGCTTCTATTTCTAATTCACTTAATGAAGTATTTCCTATTGGATGTTTGTTCATAAATTTTAATGCATGCTCGTTTGCATCCGATACGCTCATGTAATTAATGTTCTCCAGTATAAAATCTCCATTATGTATTTGGAAGTTATAATCCACACCATGCGTAAATACTTGTATCATGTAGTTACCGCATCCGTATTGCACGAAGAAGTCTTCGTATTCAGGGTCGTAAGTTTTAATCAACCAATCGCCTGGTAATTCAAGGAGTAATTGCATGTCACCAAGCGCATAGTTTAACGTGCTAATAATCTCCACCAAACTGCCTTTAATGTTAATTGGAAATTCTCTGCTTGTCGTATATTCTTCTTTGCCACAAATCTTTTCAGGATGCCTTGCAAACCAGGTGTTAAATGTGCAGAGCTCAGCGAATGATAAAGGTTCATTAGAATAATCTTTCTGCTTCATGTAAGTAGCGACAATAGATTCCTCATCTCTATCTTTTGGATATACTCCATTTCGAAGTAGCGAGGTATTAAAATCCTTTGCATCTACTTTAGAAAGTACATCCCGAATCATATCAATGCGAGCTCTTAAATACTTTGGCGAGGTCGTATCCATCAGATTAATTGCATTTCAGATTCAAGCAATGGTATGATTGCAGCTGGTACCATTTGATCGTGCAATACTTTTTCAATAACCATGTTCTCAATTTGCAGGTAACCGTTTTTAGACTGAATAATTTCAAAAATATTTGGAGCATTCGCCTGGGTTACTTTTTTTAATTGAGCAAATATTTCTGAGCGAAGTTTTTGCTCTAAGTCATTTGGTATATCAGAGATAGAGCCAAGTGCTCGTTCACCTTGTTCTGCAAACGATAAATATCCATCACGAGTAACGATGATGTGATCCATTAAATGAATGTCGAATAATTTCAGAGCATCCTTAATTCGTTTAGTAAGAATTCTATCTGCTTCAGATGGCTGAAGGTTTCCGCTTGGATGGTTGTGAGAAATAATAACTGCTTTGGCAAGCGTTTTAAGCGCCACTGCTGCTACTATCTCAATGTCCACCATAGTTGCATTGATGGTGCCAGTAGAGTGGTGGTAATAGCCTATAATTTTATTTGCTTGGTTTAAGTAAATGGCTATAAAGTGTTCTTGTACTTCAATACCTTTTAGAATGCGCTCCCGAATAAAACTTGTGACATCAGCCGAACTGCTTACCTTACCAAAGAAATAAGCATCTTTGTTAAAGGTGACCTCAATTTCACGGACTCTAAATTCTGCATCGAGTTCATCAATTTTAGATTCTAAATCCGAGTAAGCAGATTTATCAAAAACCATTTGAGGCTGGAAAGTCGTTTGGGTATAATTCATGGTTATATTCTTTTTAAGACAATGATGTCTGTAGGTACGCTGGAAAATTTAAATACGGCTGGTAATCGGTAGGCATCTAAAAGCTGAGCGTATTTTTCGAGTTCTAGTTTTTCTCCTTGATAGGTGATGCCGTTTCTTAAAAAATTACTGCCTGTGATGAATACTAATAGTCCACCTGGCTTTAAGAGCTGAAGCCCTTGGTACATAAAAAACAGTTCTATTTGATGCATTTTAGGGCGAGTGAAATAAGAGCTGTATTTGTTCTTATATTTTCCATAGGGCGGATTGCCAATCACTAAAGAAAATGGAGCTCCTGTTAACCAGGTTAATTTATCTTTTAGTCTAGCTGTAAATCGTGGCTCTTGCAAGAATGCAGTTTCAAAATAACTGTTATAAACCTTTGCCTCAGGGTAAAGTATTTCTGTGATGCGTTTAGATATGGGATTAGTTTCAAATGCGTAACACTTCGATTTGTCAGGCGCATACTTTAACATATTCCCAGTGCCTACACTTGGCTCCAGTACTGTGCCTGTTGGTTTGTAGCCATAACGATACGCAAGCTTCCACATTAACTCGCAGATGTAATCGGGAGTATAGTATTCGTATAATACACCTTCACCTGTTGCACCTTTTGAGCCTTGTCCTCCAGAGCCTTCGTATTGAACAAGAAGCTGCTTGTCTTCCTGGTAATATTTTTCGCCTTTCTTATCCTTACTTCTAATGAGTTCTTCGATTTTTTTATTAAGCGCTAACTGATTCATACCTGCGCCTCCAGTAATCCATTTTTACCCACTACTTTTAGTACATAAGCGTAAGCTTCTTCACTTCTTTTTTTAGCACTGACTAATGTTTCTTTTACAGTATTTCCTTTAGGTTTATAGAAGTAACCTTGGTTATACCTGAGCACTACTTTGTCTAGTCTGAGTGTTCCTTTTTCTTCGTGCTGATCAATAAGTAATCCTAAGTAAATACTGCCCACTAGAATGTTAAATTCTGGATTTAATAAATCCGCTTTCGTGATCACATTTCCAGAATAGTTATTGGATTTAAGTTTTTGTCCTAAATATTGTTGAGCTAGTATTGAATCTAACCTTGCACCCAACTGTTTTTTAAGTATATTTTTTTCTGCTGTACTAAGACGTTTAAAATTATTTTCTTGAACTAAAGTATCGTGAGCAGTTTGAGGTTTTAGTTGCATTAATCCCACAGCACCTGCTGAACTAATTGCTTTTTCATCACCAGCGCTTTCAGCAAAAATGATAGAAAGAATAATTGCTCCTGGTACTTTAGTCAACCTCTCAGCTAAGCGAATAGCTGAGTAATATCGTTTTGCAATAATAGCCAATGCCGATTTAAGCAGAGGTGTTTTTTCCTTAGCATAAAAGGGAGTACATATCATTGGTATGGCTACATTCATTACGATGCTTTTAAGAATTGTATAGTTCTATTTTGCTTTTGATTGGCGCCAAGTTTTTTATCCGCCCTGGCTTTTAAAATCATTGCAGCTAGTGCAATAGTTGAGGCAATAATTACCGAATTACTTTTCATCTATTTGGATGTATTTAGAATATTGGATTTTGCTGTACGGACTTGCTAAGCTTATGCGCTGCGTTAACCTGCGAGGTGAGAATAACCACAACCAAGGGTTTGCTCTTGAGCCTTTAAATACTACTTGAGAGAGGGTATCAAAATGAGTTATACTTATTGATTGTTTATTCCCAATAGCTTGCCCCTGAATACTAATCCATGCATCCGAATAGTCGAACTGTTTTACCCGAATCGTATCTTGAATGATGCTGTCTTTTAGGGTAGTGATAATTGTTTTTTCTAGTCGAAGTCCACTATTGCTTACCGACTGTACTCTTGATGGTTTAATGTCCATCTCTTTTATTTGTTTGTACAGTGCTGGATAGAATGTTTCCAATTGTGAAAGAGATAATCCAATGACTTTATTTTGAGCCATGAGTTTATTATTCTCCAATCGAATGTGTTCTAATTGAGCATTAATTTCAGATGCTCTTAAGTTATTCTTTTGGTGCGAACGGTACAGAAATTTACCTACTACAATTCCAATCACTAGGAGTGAGATAACTACTACTATTGAAATAGCTCTTCGAAAAAAGGTGTGTATGTTCATGGTTTTGATGGACGTTTAGTTTGAGACCAGATGTAAGTAGAAAGTATTGTCATGAGTGCCGCAATAGCAGTAGAGGCTACACTTTCCATTGCTTTAAAAATAGAAAGCACAACCACTACTGCTAAAAAAATGGCAGCGATTAGGGTGATGATATAGCGAGTACTACTATGCACTGTATTTATAAAACACCGTGATAATATCATCTGCTTCTAACATGTATGGCAGGGTGATGTAAACTGTATTCTCTCCAGATACATGACCTGTAAGCATCGCAAAATCTGAATTCACAAAAACCATTGGTATCGTATCTTGCATGATTGGGTTAGCCACATTGATTTGGAATTCCATATCTGGTTCTGCGTTCAAACCATCGAAAGTTTCTCTTGCTTCAAAGAAAACATTAGCCTTGCCGTTAGCTGCATTCATAGCATCTTGAGCAATAGACATTGCATTATTAGCCTGATCAAATCCATCTTGTGCTTGGTCTCTTACAGCATCAATATTAATTGCTGATGCTATGGTAATATTGTCAAGCTTTCCCTTGTATGTATTGCTAAAGGCATTTGTATTTGCATTGCTTTCATAAGCCGTTTTTACAGCCTCTGCTGTTAAGGCATTTGCGAAAATGTCTTCGTCTGCAATTTTTCTAAAAGTAGAAGTGGATCCTAAACCGTTGGTGATTGCGCTCACAATGTAAAGAGCCCATTTGCCGTCACCATCGTTACTTACAAACACTCTATCAGTAGCTTTTAGTCCTGCTAGTGCGCTACGAGCTGCAAGGTCTGCAACAGAATAGGCATGAGTGGTTCCCGATAAAATGGAGTTCACCTCACTTTGCGAATACAAGGCTAAGTTTGCCCTTACTGCTGCTGGGTTTAAGTCCGATAAATTGTTTGCTTTTTTAACAACATCTGCATCGGCAGCTTTTGTGGCTAAGGCGCTAGATAGTCCAGTAATCTGTTTAATTTTTGTCATGAGTATTTAATTGAAGTTTTGTTTATGGTAAAAATCTAAGTTGTTTGATGTAGACGGTATCGGTCTGCTCTAATGGAAAATCACCAGTCCATGTAAGTGATGTAGGGCTTACGGTAAAGGAAGTATTGTGATCGTAAACTAGGTTGTTCACTACCATGAATATTCCATCGAGGTTTGAGGTATCTAATTGAATAGCAAATTGTGTTTGTCCGTTTGCATTTACTGTTAATGGAATTTTTAACCACTGTTTAGCTTCACCTTCAGCTCCGCCTAGTTCCACGCAAGTACTTATTCTAAATCGCTGTTTCCCAATTCTAATCTCATCGTTAACGGGGTCGCCTAAGATGGATAGCAAGTCTTTTATCGAAAACTCTTTGGGCTGGCCACTGCGAATATTTTGAAGTATGAATGTCATTTTTATTAATCTATTTGTTTAATGAGTTTAGTGATTCCAAAAATTAGTAAGGCTGGCACTAGGATGCTTGTGATAGGAATTCCGTTGGGGATTTTTTTTTAAGAATAGCAAGCAACTGCTCGTATCCTTTGATGATGCTATTTTTATAGCGCTCCCTGTTGTCCCCATTGGTCTCTGTAATGTATGCGCTCGTTGATATCCTTGCTGCGTAGGCTTTATAATCATTTGCAACTGTATGAGCAGATTTATACCTATTTGCGATTAATCTTGCAAAATCCATGAAGCTATCTTGCGCAGTTTCGTAAACTCTGAACTTTAGCTTGTACTGATTCTGTGCCTGGTAAGATTTTCCTTTCCAGTAAATATTCTTAGCACCTGCTGCAGTAATACCAAAAAAGTTATTTGCCTTTGTTGCAATATTTGATGTTCCATAAGCACTCTCATGCGCTCCTTGAGATAAAATAATCAAAGGATCAATCTTATATTTATCGCCAGCTTTTTTGGCTGCTGGATAATATTTTTCGAAGTATAATTCTTGTTTAGTCATTTCGTGTTATTCTTACTTTTGATGAATCTACCCAGCGAAGATTTCCGTCGATAGTTAAAAACTGAACCCAACGTTTATCCTCGTTCTGAATGCTCATGATGTTTTTTCCAAGTAATATGTTTTCTGCTACCATAGCTTTAAAATCAAAGGATTCATCAAGGATGTTGCAAGGAGATTTGCTTATCACTAATTCACTAGAAACACCTTTCAAAGAGCCATAAAAATCAAGAGGCTTCATGTACGCAGTCGTGTTTTTTAGTTTTGGATATTGCGAGTAGAAGGGCGCATAGTTTTTGAAAATATCCATGTAAGAAGCCGAACTGCTCACCCAATATTTAAACTGTTTACCGTTATATTTTTTAAGGCTTGCTGGAGCTGCATCTCCTTTAATTAAATAACCAACTTCTATGAACTTGACGTTATTCTTTTCATCATACTGCTGCTTACCTGTTGCATAGCCTATGAATTCTCCAGCTTTAGCCATTCGAAAAATGGTATTGCTTTTATTGGATTCATAAATCGCACCATGTGAGCTCGCATCAGGGCTGGTTCTTAAATACACATCTTTTTTGGTGACGATTAAATTTCCCTTGCTGGCATAAATTTCTGTTGCTCCACCTGTTCTGTTTACAGAGCTAGTCACGATGTTTAATACCTTCTGATAGTCTTCTAAGCTCAGCTCCCGCCCCAAGTCATCAAGCAAGTTGTCTTGGTATAAATCCTTATATGCACTAGCTACCTCGTCAAGTTTAGTGATCTGCTTAGCAATAGAAAATATTGCTTCTTCATTTGAACCATCGGTTTGTTTTAACCAGGAGATGCTACTAGGGTTAATGGCAGAACGAAGTAACATAGCCCATCTTACTGCTGGTTTTTCATCCGCAGAACTTTGTGCCTGAGACTTCAAATAATCCTCCCATAGTTTCTTTCCCACTTTGTAGAGTAAGAAACTTCCTCCAGCCAATAAAACTCCTGTAACTAACTTCTGCTTATCCATGAATTAAATCATTGATTTGATTTTCATTTTTACCAGTGGATTTTCTAACTTCTTAGAAATCTTTAATAGCTCTTCAGGGCTAAACATTTTAGAAATCGAATTAAGCGCTTGTTCAGCCTGTCTTTTTTCTATGTCAGATTTTACCTGCATAGTGATGTTAATATTAGTTTGCATTGCTCGTTTGTATTTGTGTGATGTGCGTGAGTATTCGTTGGATATTATCTCTGTCTTTTTCAAGTTCAATGAACAATAAATAAAGAGTTCCTAATTCCTGATTATTTAGTCCCTCGGAGAATTCCTTCATCATTTCGATGATGCTTTCACGTTGGTTGGTAGGACTAGATTTAGTAGTGGTACTAGGCTCTAATGCTGGTGTTTCATCTGTTCCTGCAAGGAAGTTCACAGCCGAAGCAACAGGCGTTCCAGTTAATAATTTAGCTAGACCTGGCAAGGCCATGCCGATAATATTAGAGTAGTATTCGATTTGCTTTTTTGCATCCAGTGTTGCTTGTTTATCCTGCAATTCAAATTGTAATTCTTCGATTTCTTGCTTTGCTTTTTCAAGCTCTTCGCTCAAGGATTCTATTTTCTTTTTTCGCTCAAGCTCCGAATATTTTCGTTGCACTAAATCGTTTACTTCCAGTTCGCCAAGTCCTTGAAAGTTTGTATTTGCTGGAATTTCAATGTCAGGTTGTTGGTCTATTTTATAAGAGTTCCCCCAAATGAGAGCGTTCTTTTCATTATCCCAAAATTCAATTTTAACCTTGTCAGGATTCTCCGTTTTCATATAGGTTTTCATCACCTTATCAAAATGGATAATATGACCTCGCTCAATCGAATTCATTTTTTTATTCCCCTGGTAGAATACGGCATTGAAAACTACATCCTCAAAACCTCGCTCTTTGATATGCTTTAACATATCCTTGCAGGTTTCATTCATGTAGTATTTTTTTCTCGGTTTGCTCATTATTTTGTTAGTATTTGAATGAATTCTAAAAAGATAGGTTCAGCTTGTTCAGCTGGTAGTTCAATGATCATTTGTCCTGAAAATTCATGTAAACTTTCTGGATTCATTCCCTGAGATACAACGATGATATTGGTATCACTTGTAATGGTTGTGCCTACAGGAATTCCATCTAGTCTGCTCAAGTACCAGTGCTGATTGTAGGCTACGATTTCCATTCAGGTCTCGCCTGCTTCTAGTACGATGTGCTTGGTTTGTTGGAATGAAATTTCCTTACCTCGCTGAGCTAATTGTTCTTTAATGAATTTTAATTGATCAAACATTTCGTTTTGCTTTTGATTCACATCTTAAATAAATTTTTACTTCATAAGGAGTAAAGGGAACTAGTTGAGGATTCCTCCAATCGTGATATACTCCTGAAAAAAGAGTGTTAGCCTTTAGTGGCACAGAGAGCTGTTGGTATTCGGTTTTCTTTTCAGCTCTTGCCTCGAAATCCACAATCGAATTCACTGCATGAATAGCTCTGTTGTTAAACTCTAGCGATATCATTCCGATTTCAGCGATATCATTAGGGCTTGTAATTCCCTTACATACTCTAGCAACATATCCAGTGCATACATCAAAATGAGAAGGAAGTTGTTTATCTAACTTCACTACTGCATTTGGTGCATTTACCTGGAGTGTTAAGATGTGATAAAGTATCATTTCTGAACTTCAGATTTTGTAAGCCACAAGTACACTTTAGCATCATAAGGGTAGGCGTTCTCTACCACGTTCGCACCATCTGTGAATCGTCCCTCGATGCTAGATCCTGCTGCTTCCAAGTGCTCCTCAAACAAAAAGAACTTTTCATTCGGAGCAACTTGGTTACCGCAGGTGAGCAAACGAATTTCATGAGCATCATCAAACACTTCTTGTCCGTTTACTTTTAGCCCGATAGTACTTGATGGTTGAAGGCGTTCATCCGCTATGGATATGTATAATCCTCGGATAACGTCGTATTGCTTATCGGTTTCTGCTGTAAAGCGGACAGATGCGCCAGGTGCGTTCACACGCACTCTGATTTGCTGAAATTTGTGTTGCTTTGTCATTTTCTGTATTATTGCGTTCGCTTAATTAGGCATTAACCCTCTCTAGGACTTGCTTGAGCCATAGGAAACTTGCGGCTCAGATGTTTAATTAAGCGTTTTTGTTTTTATGATTTAATCACGGTTGTGCCTCTTAAAATGGCTTTCACATAAGTGTTCTCTGGAGCATTTACTCCCCACTCAATGTTGAACTCGATAGACTGCTGATCACGAATAATTTTCGGATTGTCTAATACGAATAAACCTTTGAAGATGTCTTTACCTTCAGTGAAAAATATTTCATTTGAAGTAGCAGGAATTAAGGTTGTACCGTTGGCTTTGAACTCAAACTCTCCGTTACGGATGAAGTCTGGAATGGTATCAAAGTTTACTGAAGAAGCTTCTTCACCAGCACCCGCAACACCAGCTAATAACTGGATTCCGTACAATAAGAAAAAGTTTCCTTTCTCCAATTTTGCAGAAGACAAGTTTCCGATTCCGACAACTTTGTTGTCATCATCTTTAAACATTTTTATCACCTTCGATTCTCCAACTCCTTTTACCACGTAGTACGCAGTATCAACAGCTTGTAAGTTTTGAGCCGCTAAGCCAGCTTGCGTTTCTTTAGGAAGCATGTGAATTCTTTTTTCGAATTCAGCACGAGAACGTGAGCTACTTGCTACCGCCACTTGTTTGGTTTGCGTTTGGATTTTACGGATTAACTTTTTCTTATCCGCTGGTTTGCTAACCTCTAATGCTTCTAAGAAGTCATCCTCAGAGATTCCGCCAAGCAGATTATATTCGCTGCTTTCGATTTGACCTAATGTAATCATGTGTGTGTTTTATTAATTTTTTATGGATGGATTAAATTATTTCGATGTAAGCCAGTTCAGATTGGTCTTCTGCTCCTTCAATCATCTCGTGAGCGCTTCTGTAATCATTAGATGAGGTACTTGCTCCACTAGATGCACTAGATGCGTTTAAGGCTGGTAAATCAGGGTTATATCTTTCGATAGATAAATTCACAGGTTCACGGTAAACATCTGTTGGGCCCGCTTCACCTAAGCCACTAAAGTCAGCAAGACCGTTCAGTAAATCTTTTTTCATAAAGGTTTTTACACCTGATAATACTCCCGATGCACCTACACCAGTTGCAATTAATTTCAAATTATTATCCTTCAACATCAGTACGCCTGCTGTACCTGCGCCAACGAGCACCGCTGGTCGTACCAATGCTTTAGGATTAAATCCTGGTATGCCTGAATCTACTTTTAACACATTGTCGATGAGCTTACCTCCTAAAGAGCCAAGCACAACTCCACCTCCAAGCAGAGCAAGCTTTTTTACTTCTTCCATGACAGCTCCGCTGTTAATTTTGGAAGTGATGGTTTTTCTTTTTGCCATGTTTATTTTTAATTGTTTATGTAAGAGAAATTGATTTTATTTTTTGCTTGCCTTGAGTTGTATTTCTGTAAGGCAATTTTTTCTTGGGCTTGTATTTTACTCCAGCAAGAGAGCCTTTGCTTTTGGGTTTACCTCCAGAGAATAATTTATAGGCTCCAAAACCCACTACACCAATACCAATAACTGTAGGAATGGGATTATTCTTCGCTAGGTTTAAAAGTTTATCGATGGTTGAAACCTCTTTGGAGTTATCTGATGATTTAGCATCTTGCTCCTCAGAAATCGTATCTAAAATTTCAGGGTTCTTAGAAATTTCGGCAGCAATAGCATTAGGATCGATATTTTCATTTGCGCCAACTAATCCCGATTTTTTTAGGATGTCTACCGTTGCTACTATGATAGGAGTGGCTGATGCTATGGCTGCTGCCATTGTTACAGGTTCACCAAGTCCTGCAAAGTCCATCTCTTCGACAACTCCGTTTAAGTTCCCAGCTTTTCCTTTGAGCATAGCATTTTTGAGTGCTTCTCGTTTTCCTTGTAGTTTATCAGCAAACAATCGCTCAACTTTTGCTAGTGCATCTTTTGATTTATTCCACTGTGCCTCCGATATTCCTTTCTTAGCAGCTTGTTCTTTGGTAGCATATCCCCACTTTAATTTAGAAGCCATTTTTTTAACATCTAATTTTAGCGCTAGTAAGAAACCATTTCGAGCAGCAATAGAAACAGGGTTAAATCTTATCACACCTTTCACTACTGCTTTCGCTCCTTGACCGATTTTATCACCCACTTTTTGAACAGTCTTTTTTACTTTGGTAAAAAATGATTTTAGGCTTCCAAGTTCTCCTAAGCCTTCAAGTTCATCCTCATCATAACCATTGATTGAATACCCATTTCTAAGGTTCAATGCCTCTTCATTTTTAGAAAGTACAGCTAAGGCTTCATCACGTTTATCGGTATACCAATACTGTATAGCATAGTCTAGCATTTTCAGGAATGCTTTCGGATCATCAACCGTAGAGATAATACTAGGGTTCTGAGCGATTGCATTTCGAGTAGTAATTAAATGCTGGTATAAATTATCAAGCTCTGAATTTGAACTATTGCTGGGTCCAGAAAGCTCTGGAGCAAAGACAGCATTATAATGATCGTTTGAATCGGTGCCGTGTAAAACAGCTACTTTTATTCCATTTAAATTCATTGGAAAATCTATTTTTTCGGTGAAAGGTTTTTCGTAGTTCGGTGCAG
>Ga0208513_100282_pt1 | contig 15615 bp, 15 predicted proteins | sample LakWasMet45_HOW7_2_FD_183883 | JGI IMG/M metagenome (GOLD analysis project Ga0208513, IMG submission 183883) | Freshwater sediment methanotrophic microbial communities from Lake Washington under simulated oxygen tension - Sediment Metagenome... | ecosystem: Environmental > Aquatic > Freshwater >...
TTAATAAATATTCAAATTTTCCTAATTCAGGCTCTATTTTAGGAGTCGGTCCTGAGGCGTTTGGCGCATTCGAAATATTATTTATACGTTCTATACATAAACCAAAAAGTCGGTCAATATCCCATCCTGATTGCGACAGAACCAATAATGATTCCAATGGGATTGGCGATAAAACACTTTTTAAATAATCTACTCCCTGCAAGGGCTGATAAGCAATAATAGGAATGTCACTATAAGTAACCCCTAGTGAAGGACTTAAACTACCCGTAGCAGGCCCCAAATCAACTGCTGAATTAATACCAGCAGTTCCAATTAAACTTAGCGATGCCGTTATACTATTTATTGTTAAAAAATAAGGCTCATCGTTATATTTCAAACGAACCAAATTAAGTAGCATTTCTTGACTTAGCGTATTAACAATAGATTGATTATATGCGGGATGCGTATTGGCTAGCCCATTAGGGCCAAATTGTGATTGGCATCCTGATAATAGTACAGCTGAAATATAAAGAAAAATATAGTGTTTACGCATAATTATACTCTTATTAAAATACTAAAAATCTACGGAGGGGGGCTGTTTAATTGTACAACATTCCGATAATTGATAACCGCATTTAATACTCAGCCTTACCAACTATCACTTTGTTTAAATAACACGTTAACCGACATGAACTGCCGGTATCCATGACTTCTCGGCAACGGTTCCTGCGCTGCTCTATCACCTGAACGCTTGCAGTCGCATTCCGGCAATCCCCGACAGGACATTCTCGTTAAACTGATAGGTGTTAAGCCCCCAGAGAACAAATGAATTAAATACCCATCTATGGTAGAATTAGTTTTCTTTTTGCCCCGATAGCTCAGCAGGATAGAGCGGTCCCCTCCTAAGGGACAGGCCGGTGGTTCAAATCCGCCTCGGGGCACCACTTAACTCTTACACACTATCCGCGAAAATAGACTTCACCTAGCTATTCCATCAAAACGCCAACATTACTGCAATCAACTTGGCCACTGTTTTTGACGCGTTTTTTATTTAACTCCCGCTACACCCTTTTCACAAAGCTGTAAGACCTTAGTCGACAGCAACCTTTTATTGAGACATTAATTAATATGCCATTTACCACCCTCGGTTTATCTGATCCACTGCTGCGCGCCATCGCCGACGCAGGTTATACCACACCCTCCCCGATCCAGTCGCAAGCCATTCCTGCCGTTTTAGGCGGCCATGATGTGCTGGCTGCAGCCCAGACCGGAACAGGCAAAACCGCCGGATTCACCCTGCCCATCTTGCACCGTCTATCGCAAAAAGCTTATACCAATAACCGGCCGGTGAGAGTATTGATACTGACGCCAACTCGAGAGCTAGCCGCTCAAATTGGCGAATCGGTCAACAAGTATGGGGCGCATTTGCATCCCCGTTTAAAGTCCGAAGTCGTGTTTGGCGGTGTAAAAATCAACCCGCAGATGATGCGTTTAAGAGGCGGCGTAGATATATTAGTCGCAACACCCGGACGTTTGCTGGATCTGGTCAGTCAAAATGCAGTAAAACTCGATCAAGTCGAAACACTGATACTTGATGAAGCCGACCGAATGCTGGACATGGGCTTTATCCGGGATATTCGTAAAATTATCGCCTTGCTGCCGAAAAAGCGCCAAAACTTACTGTTTTCAGCAACCTTTTCCGAAGACATTCGTAAGCTCACCACGGGACTTCTGGTTAATCCGGTAAAAATCGAAGTCGCTCCGCGCAACACCGCGGCAGAACTGGTTGAACAAATCGCTTATCTGGTTAACAAAGCCAACAAAACCGAGCTGCTTTGCCACTTGATAAAAGAACATAATTGGCAGCAGGTGTTGGTATTCACAACCACAAAACACGGCGCTAACCGACTCACCGAAAAACTCAACAAGGTTGACATCAAGGCCGCCGCGATACACGGCAACAAAAGCCAGGGTGCCAGAACCAGTGCATTATCAGGTTTTAAAGCCGGTGAAATCAGAGTGCTGGTAGCAACCGATGTGGCAGCGCGCGGCATTGATATTAACCTGTTACCTCATGTAGTCAATTTTGAATTGCCGAGAGCCCCGGAAGATTACGTCCATAGAATCGGCCGCACCGGACGTGCAGGCGAGGAAGGCCAAGCCATATCGCTGGTCTCCCATGATGAGTACAATTTCTTGCGCTTGGTTGAAAAACTGATCGGCAAGGAAATTAAACGCGAACAAATTGTCGGCTTTGAAGCCTCCGCAGTTGCTCCGCCAATGCCACCAGAACCGCCACGAGGCCCGCGCCCTGCCAGAAACTCAAATCAGGCCCGCAAGCCCAGCGCCAACCAGCCAAGAAACAAGCCTAGAGCAAAAAGCGTTTAGCTTTTCATCGGATTACGTTGCGCTAAACCTCATTCGCATCAACTTAAGCAGATTGATTAATTCACCACGAAGACACGAAGTTCACGAAGTTCACGAAGAAAAGCCAAGGTAATAGCTTCGTGCTCTTCGTGGTGATATGTTCTTAAATTAATGCCCCTGAGGTTGCCCGTCCCCTCATCCCCATTGGGATTTACGGACATTAAAATTACGACCTTTTATTTTTCCGTTTCTCAAGCAAGCCAGGGCTTTATCAACACTGTCGCGCTTGATAGCCACGTAAGCATGGGCATCAAAAATATCAATTTTGCCCACTTCACTGCCTGCGATTCCTGCGTCACCGGTTAAAGCGCCCAGTATATCCCCAGGACGCACCTTATTTTTGCGCCCGCCATCTATCCACAAGGTCACCATCGGCGGTTCGAAGCGCTGCTCATGTCTCATCTGAAAAGGCGCCACTTCGTCCCATTTGGCGGGAGTATTTTGATACTCCTCAATAGCTTTAACCCGGTTTAATTCCTGCTCCGTGCATAAACTTAACGCCAAGCCTTTTTTACCGGCGCGACCGGTACGCCCGATTCTGTGTACGTAGATTTCGGGGTCCCACGGCAAGTCATAATTAATCACCACCTGCATATCCTTGATATCCAGACCCCGCGCAGCGACGTCGGTGGCAACCAGAACGGAACAGCTCTTATTGGAAAACCGCACCAATACCTGGTCCCGATCCTTTTGCTCCAAATCGCCATGCAGCGCCTGGACGGTAAAACCGCTATTTTCAAGCGAACTCGCCACATCCTGACAATCTCTTTTGGTATTGCAAAACACCACGGTCGATTCAGGCCGATAGTACGATAAAAGATAACCCAGAGCGTTCGTCCTTTTCGACTTTTCCACCTGATAAAAACGCTGTTCAATATCGCTGTCGTGATGACTGGTTTCAATACTGACGGAAACCGGCTTAAACTGGAATTTCTGGCTTATTTCCCGAATAGGATCGGTATAAGTTGCTGAAAAAAGCAGCGTTTGCCGATGCGTCGGCGCATATGAAACCACATCAGTAATGGCCTCTTCAAAGCCCATATCCAGCATCCGGTCGGCCTCATCCAGCACCAACACCTTGAGGCTGCTCAAGCGTAAACTGCGTTTGCCCAGATGCTCCTGCAACCGTCCCGGCGTACCAACCACCACATGAACGCCATGTTCCAACGAACCCCGCTGCGGCCCAAAAGGCACGCCGCCGCATAAGGTCAGCACCTTGATATTTTGCGTAAATCGGGCCAAGCGCCGAATCTCCTTGCAGACCTGATCGGCAAGTTCGCGAGTTGGGCAAACAACCATCGCCTGGACTCTAAAACTGTTCAGGTCCAACTTGGATAGCAGGCCGATACCAAACGCGGCGGTTTTACCGCTGCCGGTTTTAGCCTGCGCAATCACATCCCTGCCTTCAAGAATATGCGGCAGACTCTCCGCTTGAATGGGCGTTAAGTGGGTATAACCCAGGGATTCAATGTTTTCAAGCAACGCGGGTTTTAAAGCTAGGGATGAAAATTTGGCAGTACTCACTAAGGACTCTTTATATTGACGTGAATGACGGCGAAGTGCCGTAATTCGAATAGTAATGATACCAGATACCGGAGGGTTAAGCCGGACAAGGTTGATTTTTCAGTATAAATTCAAGCTGCGGACGCAATGATCGACGCTCCCACACCGAAGCGCCCCTCTTTATAAATCCGGCATGAATGGTTGCCTAGCGGCTCTACAAATACTTGAGCGACGTCAAGCTTCACATCCCCGTGCTCTGAATCCCGGCAATCTCTACCGGGCTGACGCATGCTTAACTATTTATGTATAAAGATAGGTGCAAAACACAACAATTATTTTAATGATAGCAAGCTAGCTCGACACATCAACAAACCCGTGCAAGCCGCGTTTTGACTTAACAGCCAACCAGTCTTTCAATTGTTTTAATTCTTCGGTTTCTTCCAAACCATCCAGGCTTTGTTTGTTTTTTAACAGGCGAAATGCCGCCGACAACACTTTATAGCGCTCGCCGGTAATCCCTGCGCGTCTTAAACCTACGGTGTTTAATTTGTAATGCCGGGCGGGGCGTCCGCCAATCAGCATAAACGGAATAACATCCATATTAAGACCGGTTGTGCCCTGCACTATCGCGTACGAACCGATTCTGCAAAACTGGTGCGCAACCACCGCACCGCCGATGAAAACATTATTGCCAACTTCAACATGACCGCCAATCGCGACATTATTGGCAAAGATGGTGTTATTCCCGACCGTGCAATCGTGCGCGACATGACTGTTATTCATAAAGAAACAACCTGAGCCGATACGCGTTTCGCCATTTTCCTTAGAGGCTCGATGTGCCGTAAAGCCCTCTCTAAAGACATTGTTATCGCCGCAAATCAGCCAGGAAACCGTTTCGGCGTTAAAGCCGGTGTCTTGCGGCAATCCGCCCAATACGGCGTGCGGATGTAAAATATTGCCGTCACCCGTTTTTACATGGCTATGCACCACGGCATGAGCGCCCACCTGACAGTTAGCACCCAATTGGGCGCCTGTTTCAATAACGGCAAAAGGCCCTACCGTAATATTGTCTCCCAGCGATACATCCTCTGCTATATAGGCGGTCGGGTGAATATTTTGAGCCATCTTTTATCCTCTTGGATGATATTTTGAGTGTAATTCTTTGAGTCTTTCGCGGGCGATATGGGTATAAATTTGCGTGGTCGATAAATCCGAATGCCCGAGCAATAACTGCACGACCCGCAAATCTGCACCGTGGTTTAACAAATGGGTAGCGAACGCGTGCCTTAAGGTATGCGGCGACAACTCCTTGTTAATTTGAGCTTTTTTCGCGTGACGTTTGATAATATGCCAAAAAGCCTGCCTTGTCATGCTGTCCGCCCGGTTGGTGACAAACAGGTAATCGCATTGCCGCTCACCAAGAATAGTCTTTCTGGCCCGGACCATATATTCTTCCAGCCAGCCCATGGCTACTTCGCCAACCGGCACCAAGCGTTCTTTGTTGCCTTTGCCGATAATCCTGACCACGCCTTGCCGAAAGCTGATCTGCTCAAACTTTAAATTGACCAATTCCGAGACCCTAAGCCCGGTGGCATAGAGCATTTCCAGCATGGTTCTATCCCTGAAACCTAGAGCATTGCTGACTTCAGGCGCGTCCAGCAACAACTCGACATCTAATTCAGATAACGATTTGGGCAACAATTGGCCGATATAGGGCGATTCTATCAAGGCGGTCGGGTCGACTGTAATGCTGTTTTCCCGAATGTAATAACCGTAGAAGCGGCGCAAACTGGACAGAATACGTGCAGTAGACCTCTTGCCTATGCCTTCTTTATGGCGCTCCTCAAGAAAGCCTGACAACTGCCCCCTGTCCACTTCCAGCATCGGCTTATCCTTCAGCCATTTGGCAAAAATCCTCAAATCGCTGCCGTAAGCCGAAAGTGTATTTTCGCTCAAGCCCTGCTCTACCCAAACTGCATCGAGAAATTGGTCGATTAAAGCGGTTGCATTCATTTCTTATGGCCGGCTTCAAATGCCAGTAATTTGTATTTTATTGCCATAAAATCACCTTCGGTTTGCCCGCAATAACCGCCCATGCCGGAAACGGAAACCACCCGGTGGCAGGGAATAAATAAAGCATAAGGATTATCCTTGCACGCGTTGCCGACTGCTCGCGCTGATGAACCTATTTTCTTGGCCAATGCAGAATAAGTCATAGTTTCGCCAAAAGGTATCTGGCAAAGCGCAGTCCAGACCTGGTTTCTGTAAATACTGCCTTGTTTTAGCAGCTTGATGTTAATAAGTTTATCGGGATTCTGCCAATAGAGGTTTAATTCGTGTTCTGCTGGCGAGCTCAAACTAGCACCCGGCTCCCAGTCTGTTTTAATAACCACGCCTTGTTGGCTAGTTAAAACAAACTGTCCAGCGGGAGTCTGAAGCCATACGACATCCTCGGCTCCCGAGCAATTTTCCACCCACTCTATTATAAATGGCATTAAAAAGTCCTGACTGATGTTAATTATTGGGCAAGAAGACACGTAACGAAGAAATTTACAATCCTAAGTGTAAATATGCAACCAGACTACCTCACTTTGTCAGATTTCATGATTACATATCCGGATTGTGACTCCAGTATGGATTCCTGCTCCCGGCGGATATGACGGGCTCACGCATAATCTGACAAAATAAAACTAAATCATTAGCCATAAAAAAAGGCAGCTTAAGCTGCCTTTTTTTATTTCATGCAAATCAGCTTGATTAAAGTTTTTCTTTAATACGAGCCGCTTTACCGGTCAGGTCACGCAAGTAATACAACTTGGCACGACGTACATCGCCGCGACGCTTAACGTTGATCTCGCTAATAATAGGACTGTGAGTTTGAAAAACACGCTCAACGCCGGTACCGTGAGAAATTTTTCTTACTGTGAAAGCTGAGTTTAATCCGCGATTACGTTTTGCAATTACGATACCTTCAAAAGCCTGAATTCTTTCACGCTCGCCTTCTTTTACCTTAACTTGTACAACAACTGTGTCACCTGGACCAAAGTCAGGAATCTGTTTCAGTTGTTCCGCTTCCAATTCATCAATAATATTGCTCATTACCACACCTTAATTTAAACCAACTCCACAATAAATTCTCTAAGCAAATTTTCCTGCTCTGTACTCAAATTCTTTTTTTCCAACAAATCCGGTCGTCTCTGCCAAGTTCTTCCCAAAGCCTGCTTCATTCGCCAGCGGTCTATATCCGCATGATTACCGCCTAATAAAACCTCCGGCACCGAATGACCTTCAATCTGTTCAGGCCTGGTAAAGTGAGGGCAATCCAGCAAACCATCGCTGTGAGAGTCCTGCCGGGCTGAATCCTCATCACCAAGTACACCCGGCAGCAACCGGGTCACAGCATCAATGACGACCAATGCTGCAAGCTCGCCGCCACTGATAACATAGTCACCGATAGACCATTCATCATCGCAATCCAACTCTACAAAGCGCTCATCAATGCCCTCGTAACGCCCCGCAACTAAAATAAATTGCGATACTTTACAAGCTTCGGCTAACAAAACCTGTGTAATCGGTTTGCCTTGCGGACTCAAATAAACCACCTTGCTAGTCCCAGCGCCTGCCTTCTTGGCATCACTAACCGCATCATGCAACGGCTGATACTTCATAACCATGCCTGGGCCACCGCCATAAGGACGATCGTCAACAGTCCGATGTCTGTCGAGGCTATAGTCCCGGGGGTTCCATACCGACAAACTGACTATCTTGCGTTCGATTGCTCTTCCCGTTACACCGTAACTCGCAGCCGCGGCTACCATTTCCGGAAATAATGTTACAACGTCAAAACGCATGCTGTTAATTAAAACTCAGGATCCCAATCGACAACAATTTTACCGGCATCCAGATCAACATTAATTATCGTTTGTCCCTGTAAAAACGGAATGACCCGCTCTCGCTCGCCCTGAACAATGATCACATCATTAGCGCCTGTTTCCAGAAGGCTATCAACCACGCCTAACTGAACACCATCAATGGTTTCAACACTCAAACCGATCAAATCGGACCAGTAATACTCACCTTTAGCCGCTTTGGGCAACTGCTCTTGGGTTATAAAAACATCCCAACCCATCAGGCTTGCTGCTTGATCCCTATCATTAACGTCGGTCAGCTGAGCGACTATCGTCTTACCCTGTAGCTGCCCATCAACAATATTAACTGTTTTTGTCTCGTCGCCTTTTTTTAACAACCAAGGAGAATAGGTTAAAATATTTTCCCTTGGATCAGTAAAGGAAAATACCTTAACCCATCCTTTTACACCAAAAACGCCGGAAATCTTTCCAACGCTTATATGCTGTTGCTCTGACAACTCAGTTTATGCCGCCGCTTTGCGTGCGTCTTTAATCAATTTCGCAACGCGATCAGAAGGCTGTGCGCCATTGGCTTTCCAATGATCAACGCGGTCACAATCTAAACGCAATTTTTCTTCGTTGCCGCGCGCCAACGGGTTAAAAAAACCAAGACGTTCAATATAACGACCATCACGGCCGCTTCTGCTATCGGTTACAACAACGTGATAGAAAGGACGATTTTTCGCGCCGCCTCTAGAAAGACGAATAGTTACCATCTAAGTTCCTCAAAAAACATTTAGTCAAAATTTAATCGACTTATTCTACTCGATTTTATCTATAAGTAAAGAACAACGCACATCTCATCAAGTTCATTTACTTTAGTTATCGAATACGCCGTCATTAACGCAACAATAATTACCTTCTCATACCGCCCATGCCGCGCACATTATTTTTTATGCCACGCATCATATTCGTCATATTGCCCGCTTTGAAGCGTTTCATCATCTTCTGCATCATCAGAAACTGCTTCAAGATGCGATTAACATCCGATAACTGCTGCCCGCAACCGTCTGCAATACGCTTCTTCCGGTTACCTTTAATCAAATCAGGATAACGCCTTTCTTTCATAGTCATGGAATTAATCACCGCAATCTGACGCGATAATTCTTTATCATTAACCTTATCTTTCATTTCCTGGGGGATGCTGCTCATACCGGGCAATTTATCCAGCATAGAGCCGACTCCGCCCATATTTTGCATTTGCTGCAATTGCTCACGAAAATCTTCCAGATCAAAAGCCTTGCCTTTTTGCAATTTCTTGACGAGCTTCTCGGCCTTTTCCTTGTCAACTCTCTGCTCAATCTCTTCAATCAAGCCCAGCACATCGCCCATACCCAAAATACGGGACGCGATACGGTCGGGATAGAAGGGTTCCAAGGCATCGGTTTTCTCACCCATCCCGATAAACTTGATCGGTTTGCCTGTAATGTGACGTATAGACAACGCCGCACCGCCTCGCGCATCGCCATCCGCCTTGGTCAGGATAATCCCGGTCAACGGCAAGGCATCATTAAAAGCTTTTGCAGTAATCGCGGCATCCTGCCCGGTCATGCTGTCAACAACAAACAAGGTCTCGACAGGATTGATTGCCGCATGCAATGCTTTAATCTCGCCCATCATTTCATCATCAACATGAAGACGACCGGCGGTATCGATAATAATTACATCAAGAAATTTTTTCTTCGCCGCTTCAATAGCATTTTTAGCAATATCAACCGGTTTTTGTGAAATATCACTTTCAAAAAACTCTAAAGAAACCTCATCCGCAAGCATCTGCAACTGCTTAATAGCCGCAGGACGATAAACGTCGGCACTGACTACGCCGACTTTTTTCTTTTGATTTTCTTTCAGCCAGCGACCTAATTTGGCCACCGTCGTGGTTTTACCTGCCCCCTGCAAGCCGGCCATTAAGATGATCGCCGGCGGAACAGCATTAAGATTCAGCTTTTCGTTTGCCTCGCCCATTACGGCAACCAGCTCAGCCTGAACCAGTTTAATCAGTGATTGACCGGGCGAAAGACTGGACTGAACCTCCTGTCCTAACGCGCCTATTTTGATACGCTCAATAAAATCGGTAACCACCGGCAAAGCGACATCAGCCTCAAGTAAGGCCATGCGCACTTCGCGCAGGGTGTCCTTGATATTGTCTTCAGTCAAGCGCCCCTGACCTTTAATTTTTTTAAGCGTGCTACTTAATCGATCGGTTAAATTATCAAACATATCAGTGTCTTTATTAAATCTGAAGGAAACCATTCACTAACACAAATGCGTTAGGACTATTTAACGGGATATATTAACATAGCCATCAAGGCCTTTGCATTAAACTCAAGGGAATTTGTGGCGCGCCGAGCAAGCGACTTACCACCTCATGTGAAAACTGACACTACCTACCCTCATCCATGCAGACAATAAGTCCGCACGTTATCTATTGATCACAAACCGATAAAACGCCCCCAATGAACACCACCCTCGCTACCTTTTCAATTTGTACTTATCTGGCCAGCACACTGCTTATTGCTCGAGACACTCATCAGAACAAGAGACAGCACGCTCCGCTTTATTTGGCATGGACAGCGACATGCATACACCTTTTATATACCGCTATCGCTTTCCAACAAAACAACAGCTTCAACTTTAGCTTTATCAGCACAGCATCCCTGGTTTCGTTGATTGTAGCCCTGCTACTGCTCATGGCCACGCTAACTAAACCTGTCGAAAAACTAGGCATCGTCATTTTTCCCATTGCCGCCATCATGCTGACGCTGGAACTGAATCTACCCGAGAAACCCCATCTACTGCATACCCACAATTGGCAGATGAGCATCCATATCTTAACCTCGATTATCGCCTTCAGCCTGTTAAACATTGCCGCCCTGCAAGCCGTGTTGCTCGCCATTCAAGACCAGCAACTTAAAAGCCATCCGCCCAAACGCTTGATCCAGTCATTGCCTTCCTTGCAAACCATGGAATCATTGTTATTTCAAATGCTTGGCACAGGGCTTTTTTTCCTGACCATTTCATTGGTTAGCGGCTTTATTTTTATTGAAGATTTATTTGCACAGCATTTAGTACACAAGACTGTTTTGTCGATTATCGCCTGGATTATTTTTTCCGGCTTATTGATAGGTCGATTACGTTACGGATGGCGAGGAAAAACCGCAGTCCGCTGGACCTTGACGGGATTTATTTTATTGCTGCTGGCTTATTTTGGCAGCAAGCTGGTACTTGAATTGATTTTAAAGAAGACCTGATAAAAAAGCTCGACTCCAGCCTACTCCTTAACTTTACCAACTTAATCATTCCACAAACTATCTAGTTTGAATTTATCATTTATTATACGTACAAACAAATTCGCCCCGAGCTTGCCACACTACCCCCCTTTCTTTACGTACTTGATAATTCTAACAAACTCGTTTACACACGCACATCAATTCGTCCTAAAACCGCAGCACCGGAAGCCGAAGCAATTAGCGTTAAGGCCGACTCCCCCTGAGCCCTTTCAATATCCTGAGCCATTTTAATGACAACCACCTCCACATTTTGCTTTGCTGACACCTCTTTCACAAGGTCCGCCGCTAATCCAGGTTTACCAGTAGCAACCACTGAACCCACCATAAAAACCTCCAAAAACCAGACTACAAAAACTATTGAGCTTTAGTCAAAAAACCTCACCCCAACAGGAAAAAAACTGCCGCTTATTTAAAAAAATTAGCCCACCTCCCGTCAAAAAACCGACTACCCCATGCAATATAAAATTAATACCTTTATTTTCAACTAATTATAAACACAATCACTCTTGGCACAAAAATAGCATATTAGTTTTCGACAGCTATTTTATTTTTAACTAGGAGATAACCATGTCCAGCATAATTAACACAAATATTGCCGCACTCACCGCACAGCGCAACTTAAACAAAACCAGTGTAGACCTATCAACTTCAATGGAGCGTTTATCATCAGGTTTGAGAGTCAACTCAGCAAAAGACGATGCGGCAGGACTGGCCATTAGCAATAAAATGACCTCACAGATACGCGGCATGACTGTTGCCACCAGAAATGCGAATGACGGTATTTCCTTGGCGCAAACAGCTGAATCAGCAATGGGCACCATGACCGACACCATGCAACGGATGCGTGATTTAGCCGTACAGTCCGCTAACGATGCCGGCGTAACACCGGAGGACAGGGCAAAAATCCAAACCGAATTCAAGCAGCTTAATAATGAGCTAGCTAGAATTATTTCCAATACCGAATTTAACGGTAAAAAAATCATCAACGGCTCTTTGTCAGGCGGCCTAGTTATCCAAGTCGGTGCCAACACCACTGCGGATAACCATATATCCATCGATATTCCCAATTTATCAATCACTATCGCTAGCGTTACTCTTGCCGAAATAAGTACTAGCGTCGGAGCTGCTTCACAAGCAATTGATGCCTTGGATGCAGCAATTGCCTCCATTGATACCTCAAGGGCCGCATTGGGTGCGGTGCAAAATCGATTCACGACCACCATTGGCAACTTGCAGTCTTCTATCGAAAACCAGTCTGCCGCCCGTTCCCGAATCACCGATACTGATTTTGCGATGGAAACCGCCGCCTTAAGCCGCAGCCAGATTCTACAGCAAGCGGGAACTGCGATGTTAGCGCAGGCTAACCAATCCACCCAGTCTGTTTTGAAATTACTACAATAACGCCTATACTGTAAAGCTTACGCACAATCAGATATAACATATTGAAATAAATAATTTTTTGTTATGTACCAAATATGCACCCAGTGGAGCCTGAAACAATCCTTGATGTAAGTTTCGAGGCAGTCCACATATTTCATGAGCAGCATAGGGATTACGTGCTACAACACACTCAGTGCTTATTGAGCATAAACTCTTATGAATAACACAGACACTGCTTAGCACATCAATGCATAGGCAGTGTGTATTTGGCAACTTTATACTGATTATCATGACCACAGCCATTTTTACTCAAACATCTGTCGCAGGTTCACTAAAAACCAATGCCTTCGGCGACCGATATTTGTACAACCTCTGTCGTAGTAACTTTGACCAGGTTGGCGCACAAGCTATATTCGATTCTGAGTTTGGTAAATCACTACTGCTGGAGGACACACTTAACATCGTCATCGGTAGCGATTCCGGCTTGTTAGCCAAATATGCCCAACAACAAGGCATACCGACTGGCTCGCGGTTTATTTTTATTGAGCCTGACTCTGTTCTGGAGGAATTGCAACAACACCAATTGCTAGACGACCTCCAACCGGAAATTGTTTTTACCACCGCCGAATTTTGGGAAAAACATGCAAATACATTCAAAATAAAAGAATACTCTTACATCAATGGCATTAAATCATTTAACGCCATCTGTGCTCAACAAGGAGTCCTTGATGATTATGCCGAGCTAAGTTGGACTATCAACGAAACCCTGAACATACTACATAATCGCCACAACGTGGTGATTGGCTGCCAGTTATTCATCGTCCGCCAGCTCGAAAATATTGCCGAAAACATCTTACCGGTAACTTTACTGGCCAATGCCTATCAAGGCAAAACCGTCATCATTCTGGCAGGCGGGCCATCATTAACCACGGTATTTCCCTGGCTACAGGACAATCGTCACAAATTAGTAGTTTTTGCTATTTCACGTATCTCCAGACAACTTATTACCGCCGGCATTAAGCCGGATTTTGTGTTTTCCGTAGACCCGCAAGACGGAAACATAGATGTCAGCAGAGAAATGTTTTTATTCAGTGATGAGACGATTTTTATACATTCTTACCACGTACAACCCGCGCTACTCAACCAATGGCAAGGACAAAGCCTTTACATGGGATCCAGAATACCGTGGAAATCCGACCTCAATATTGACAACGTGATTGGCGCAGGCCCGACGGTTACCAACTCGGCGTTATCAATGGCGCATTATTTTGGCTTTAATAAAATATTATTAGCTGGTTTTGATGTGTGCTATACGAAAGAAGGAATTACCCATGCAATCGGCAGCGATGAACAACTGACCGGACCAAAGTACGACTTTATACCCTTACAGGTTGAAACCTATTGCGGTGAATTGAGGCCTACCAGCCACGCCTACTCATTAATATTATCAATCCTAGAGCAACAGGCCAGGATCATTACCGCTGATAACCGAACAATCATCAACCTCGCACCCACTGCGGCAAAAATTGAAAATATCACCCATACTCCGCCCTCAGAAATGCTGCTGCCTGAATTACAAGTCAATGAGATAAGCAGCATAAAACAGCTCATTCCCCCGCTAAGCCATGACGTGCTGGATAAGCATTACCAAGCAGTGATTAACGAATTAGAGAAAGCCGCTTTTCAAATGCAAGCCATTGCCAAATTAGCTAAAAAGGCATTAGAGATCAATAATCGCATGTATAGCTCGGAGGGTAGAATTGAAAATTACAAGGACAAACGCGAGCTAGACGGCATTGAAAAACAGCTCAAGAGAAAATACCGGCACCACAGTCAACTGGTAAAAAAGTTTGCAGTGCGACATTTTATAAAAATAACCTCGCCGCATGACACCGACGATTGCAACGCGGAAAAAGCCCAAAAACTAGGCAGCATCTATTATAAAGCCTACCTATCCGGGGCTAACCACTTGTCAACCCTGATTAATGCCGCCATAGTCCGCACTAAAACCAGGCAAGAAGAACTAAAAGAAGCCCCGGATTTTGCTTTGCTACTTGAGCAATGGGATAGAGACAAAAGCTATCGCAGAGCAAAATCATGGCTAAAAAAGCACCCGTCTACGCACTACCCGGAACAAACCGCCATGGCGTTACAATCCATGCAAGACCAGTTCGATCAAGTACTGACCAACCAAAATACCGTGTTCAAGGCCAATATTGCCAAACATTCCACCTTGTCACTATTAAAAAGCAAAATAAAACTATTGTTTAAACACAAAAAGACCGACGAATTAATAAACCTGAAAACTGGCTTTATCAACGACCCTAGCCACGACAACAAAGAACCTTTTCTGTTGCTGATTGATGCTTATCTCGCTGAACTGGAAAATAATGTAGAAACAGCCCTAATCAATTACGACAACATCATCAACTTAGGGCAATCACCGGTACTTGAAGAAACATTACTTCGGATAACCTCGATCAGCCTTGAGCAACAAGATCAACAAAACGCCTTCTTGGCGCTGGATTGCCTTGCCAATCTGTCTCCTGTTTACCTACCTTACAAAGCAGAACTAGCCCGAATTATCGGCGACCATCTGTTGGCTATTGACAGCTACAATGCCTACATCGCTTTTTTTCCTGAAGATACGTTAAGCAAACTAAAATTAACCGCTCTCTATATCGATATCAAGGTTTATGAGGCTGCGGAATTAATGCTGGAGCATATTTTACAATCGACTCCTGACCTGGAATCGGCAATCGCTTTGAAAAATCAACTTACCCAAATAAAAAACTGACTACTGAGTAACGCGAAGAATTGTCGAATTACGCTGACCTGAGTTTTGCACATGAAGAAGTCACAGCTATCCATCTGCCGGGGGGGGCATTGATAAAATATCGATTCACCACCTATCAGTTTACTTATGCGCTAACTAAAAATTTAATATGAATATTATTACCACATTAAAATCAATGTGTTAAATTTAAGCCTTGGTTTTCGGCTAGGAGTCTGTCGGATAGGGCTCGGCATTCTGCTTATTGCATGTCCAATGGATTTTTGGTGGTAATGATGCTTCGGTTCCTGAACCGATTATCACTGTTTCACATTCAAATGCCCCTGTTTTTATC
>Ga0208513_100283_pt1 | contig 15511 bp, 11 predicted proteins | sample LakWasMet45_HOW7_2_FD_183883 | JGI IMG/M metagenome (GOLD analysis project Ga0208513, IMG submission 183883) | Freshwater sediment methanotrophic microbial communities from Lake Washington under simulated oxygen tension - Sediment Metagenome... | ecosystem: Environmental > Aquatic > Freshwater >...
CGCCGGTCATACGCATCACTCAACGCCCATTTCCTTGCTCAACACATAACTCATATCGAGCACCATGCCGACATCCCCGCTACCGAGCAAGGCACACCCCGTTACCCCGCGAATGCCGGACAAATACCCATGCAACGGACGGATCAGCACCTGCTGCTGACCAATCAGCTCATCCACAGCGAGTGCCGTCCGTTGCCCATTTTTACCGACCACCACGAACAGATGCTTGAGTTCATCGTCATTACTGCCTGAATCCTGCTCCAAAGCCGTCAAGCGAGACGCTCCCGCGCCGCCTTCCGCTTGCCCGTTACGGCTCAGGAACTGGATCGGCAGCACATCATCGGCTTCCAGGCGCAGCATGTAGCGCCCCCGGTCGGCCGATACCTGCATCAACTCGTCTGCGCCTGAACGCACAATACGCTGAATGGCATCGATAGGCACCACATACTGCACCTCACCCACGCGCACCGCCATGCCTTCCAGCACCACCATCGCCAACGGCATAGTCAAGAAAAAACGCGTACCACCGGACGGCAGATTACTCACCCGCAAGTCGCCGCCAAGATGGCGTAGCTGGCTGCGGGTAGTCGCAAGATCGACACCCTCGCCCTCGCCGTTCGACATTGCCCCGAAACCATCGCGCAAGACAAGCGCAACATCAGGACGGTCTCCAGTCCAGCCCAGCTGACGGCTCCGTTGCATAACCCGCTGAACATCGATACCGTCGCCATCATCCTCTACCGTGATAGCCACATGATCCTCATGCTTGACCAACAACATTCGACAAGTCCCTCGTCCGTCCTTGCCTGCGCCTATACGGCGCTCCGGGGTTTCAATACTCTGACTCACACAAAAGGTCACCAGTGTACGCAGCGACGACTTGAGACTATCGATCATACTGAAGTCGAGTTCTATTTCATCGCCAACAGTCACCAGCGATACCTGACGGGCATGCTGCCGCGCTAGTCCACTGACGAACGGCGCCAAGGGTTTAAGCAACAAAGCGACCGGACGCACACGCACAGCGAGCGCCTCTTCCTGCAAACGGTTCAGCAACGCAGTGTTTTGCGATTCGAGCTGAATGAGCTTTTCCACACTTTCCAGCCAATTTTCCAGCGTCTCCCGCACCCCGCCGCGTGCCGCCTGCCAGTTATCCCCGGCGCCAGCCATTTTCGACTCGACAGTGCGCACCAGATCGGACTCAAACAAACGAGTCAGCAAGTGATGCACCATGGCCTGTCCGGTGACCAGTTCGCCGATAGATTCGAGCATATCGCCCGACATCGTTCCCTGCATCGCCATGGCGCGGGTAACGTCCTCCTCGGCGGAAATCACAGCCTGCTCGCCGCCGCCCTTGTCGCTCGCATGATCTCCCGCCTTACGATCCACCAACGCAACTTCCACGTGCAGACACTCGCCTTTCGGGTCCAGCACGATCAACGCCTCATTGAAACCCACCTCGTCAAGGGGACTTGAGACCAGGAAATCGAATAACGAACGGTTGCCCTCGAATACTGTCACATTACTGATAACCTGGGCAGCACCCGAACTCATCCAACTCAGAAAGTTCGCCGCCAACTCTTCATCGTTGTTGAGATCGGAACGTACAATGTAAAAATGGTGACCGTCTTCCAGACCGGACAATGCAGTCTGTACATTCTCCGGCGTCAGCACCTTGTGGAAAGCCTTCGGCAAGCCCAGGCGCGCCTCTATCTGCGAGGAAGATACCGTGCCGTTAGCGGCAAAGGTTGCCTCGGACGCTTCCTGCAACAGCTTTTCAATCTGCGCCATATCCGGCGTTTCGCCCAGTTCGGCGACATCCAGGATAATTTCAATATCGCCGATAAACGATTTGGCGATATGCAACAGCACCACATCCGGGGCCGTCTCGCCGATCTCCGCGCGCGCGAACAAATCCACTATCGACATACTCAAATGCGCCGCCGTTTCCATGCCATAGAACAAACAGGCGTGATAAACCTGGCGCATCAACTCGATCATGCGCGTACACTGCAAGCGCACATCCTCCTGACGTTTGATGCGCTCTATCACGTTACGCATATCAAGCAGGCTCTCAAACACATGATTCGCACACCAGGCGCGCAAGGTGGTTCTAGGATCGGCAGACAATCCGAAGCGATCTTCGAGCATCACCTCGGCCACTGAGGCGAGTTCCTCGTAAAGCAGGAATTCAAGGCGGGCGAAATGGGCGTTCAGGGATTCAATTCCGGTGCGGGCATCGGCGATTACCCTGTCCAGCACATCCATCACCCGCACGAAACCATGCGCTTCGGCAAGCTCCCGCACCTCTCCCGCCGCAGCCACAATAGCCTCCAGCGACAGCTCTTTGTCTGCTGATAGATGATTGCCCAGTTGCGACAATCTACCGAGAGGCTGTTCCAGCGCATCGAAAAAACGGCGCACCGGATCGTCAGAAGCAATGGCTTCACTGCTAAGGTTAGGTTTCTGTGCAGCAAAATTCTGCTCATAAAGCGCTTGCAGGCGGGACAGCAGAGCCTCGGCCTGACCTCGTGTAGCCCCCACGATCCCCAGAAAATCCTGCAACACCAGCAGCCATTCGAGCATGCCGATCTGCTCCGCCGCATGGCACAAGCGCTCGGCTTCCTCGATAACAACATTTAACGCTCCGCTGGAATCCCCCTCCAGGACCGAGCGCATCTCATGCAACACGTCATGTGCCATACCGAAAAATATCTCGCGATATACCGGGTCATTGGCCAGAGAAGCCGTGTCCAGGGGCTCGAACACAATCGACTGCGGGGCCTCGGCAACTGCTCCCTGCGTTGCTCTCGGCAATTGCTCTACCTCCTCTATCCGTGGAGTCGTACCTCCTGCAGTCATTACGTCACGGACGGCTGTAAATTTTTCCTTCATGCGCACATTAAGATCGCCCGCCATCGCAGAGGGTGCATCCTGATGCGTGGATACCGACGTTTCCAGCATACCGCGCAAGATATCCGTCGCCTCCAGCAGCAGATCGACGATTTCCCCGTCCAGCGCTACCCCCTCATCGCGCACCAAACCGATCATATCCTCCGCCAGATGCGCCACCGATTCGATCACCGACAATCCCAGCATACGGGCATTGCCTTTATAAGTATGCATCGCGCGGAACAGACGCGCCACCGCTTCAGTATTCGACGGCTCGTCCTGCGAGCCTGTCTTGAGTAAAGCCGAAAGAATCAGCAGGCATTCTTCGACTTCATCGAGAGAGCACCCGCCTTCTTCAGCATACAAGCCCCAGACCTCATTTATATCTAACTCATCGGACATTCCACAACCCTCAGTCAATTTTGACGTTAACAGTCAAGTTTTTTGTTTTTATAATTCACCGTAGGGTACGCTACGCGTTCTTACGTTGATCGTCGTGATATTTAAAGAGACGCGCATGAAACCGCGATATGTAGGGTAAATGAATTTGCCTCTATAAATCGTTCATTAATTCTACTTTGTCAGATTTCATGGTTACACGACTCAAGGTCGTCATTCCGGCAGGGATTCACGTCAAGCTATCCTGCCTGACGCCCTTCGGGTTAATGCAAATCTGTTCCAGACAGATTTGTGCCGGAATCCAGTGCCATGGATGGATTAGAGCTTGCCATCCATGGCACTGGATACCCGCTTCCCGGCGGGTATGACGAGCTTACGTATAATCTGACAAAGTAGAATTAAGTGACGGCACTTAACCAACGCCTTATATTTCGGACAGAGCTGCATGCACCGTCCGATTCGCTAAGACCGCCCCCTTAGCCTTTTTACCTCAGCCCCACCAATTGCCTCATCACCTGACTCAACTCACCGCCGCGCTTATCGACCAAATCGAGAGACACCGCCCCAGAAGGCTTGGTAACAATGGCATCAGCCCCCAGCTCGCGCGCCTTGGCCGCATAAGGCGAACCGGAAAGCGCCACCGACGACAGGATCACAATCTTGGCTTTGCTCTTGAGCTTGGCGTAACGCAAAAATTCCAAGCCGTCCATTTCCGGCATTTCAATGTCCAGTAGAATCAGCGCCAGATCTTTATGATTGTCCAATTCTTCCAGCGCCTTCTTACCGTTTTCGGCAAAGGCCACTGCCTTAAATTCCGGCATCTTGGTGACGAAACCTCGAATTACCGTGCGCATCATCACCGAATCATCCACGATTAAAACCTTGTGTTCCATATTGACTCCTTATTTCTTACAGTTAAAAAATGGGTCTCGTTCACACGTAAAAGCTCCCTCTCCTGCTGGAGAGGGTTGGGGTGAGGAGAATAAAAAGTATCGTAGGTCGGGTTACGCTATCGCTAACCCGACCTATCCGGCTCATTCCCACGTACTACGTCACGCCATTAAGTTAAGAGATACGCTGGTTCCCAAGCTCCCGCTTGGGAACCCGGTGAACAAAGCTCCAGCTTTGCGAGCCGGGAAGCTCTAGCTTCCCGTACTGAATTCCCAAGCAGAAGCTTGGGAACCAGCGCGCAGAGGAGTTTTTTTCTTAACTTAATGGCAGTGACGTACTACGTGGAAACGAGAAAAAAATCGTATAGCTTCGCGGGTTTGGTCATGTTCCCGCACGCCGACCAACGGGAGTGCAAGCTTTGCTTGCGCTTGCAGGCGAAGCCTGCACTCCGGCTATTGGCGTGGGAACGATGCCCCCGTCGCCCCATTAAAAGCCGCCGAATCCCCGCTCATCGGCATCCAAAGGCAACACCGACTTAGGCGACTTGGCGCGTGCCGGGGCTGCCGCTTTCGGCGCCGCACCTTGACCAAGCTGTTCTGCCCTCATCATTGCCATAATTTGACGGATCATCTCCGGCGATATATTTTCCAATCCCACGCCGCTCGCCTGATGCTGGCGCTCGCGCAGCTTGAAACGGCTGATTTCCATGCGCATCTGGTTCGTGACATTGGTCAATTCGCCGGAAGCCGAAGCCAGTTCCTCCGCTTGCTGACTGCCTTCCTGGGCAGCCTTGGCCACCTGGTTCATCGCCACGTTGATCTGCGACACGCCGCGCGACTGTTCGGTGCTGGCGGTAGCAATCTCGGCCACCAAGTCCTTGACCTTGACCACATTGCCGACAATCTGGTCGAGCGCCTCACGAGTTTCATTGGCGATCCCTACCCCTTCTGTCACCCGCTTGGATGAATCCTCGATCAAATCGGCAGTCTCCCGCGCCGCCTTGGCGCTACGCCCCGCCAAGTTGCGCACTTCCTGCGCTACCACCGCAAAACCGCGCCCATGCTGACCGGCGCGCGCCGCTTCCACCGCCGCGTTAAGCGCCAGCAGATTGGTCTGGAAAGCGATCTCGTCAATCACCTTGATAATCTTGGCAATATCCTGTGACGACTGGTTGATGGCGTCCATCGCTCCAATCATGCCGATCATCTTCACCTGCCCCTGATTAGCCGCCTGCGAGGTATCCATCACCAATTGGTTCGCGGCATTGGCATTGTCGGTGTTGGCCTTAACCTGACTATCGGTTTCTTCCAGACTGGAAGTCACCTCTTCCACCGAGGACGACTGCTCTTCCGAAGTCGCCGCCATGTTCTGCGACGAAGCGTTCAGACTATCCGCAGACTGACTCACTTGTTCGGTGGCGTCAGTGATCTGGTAGAACGCCTCGTTCATACGCACCAAGGCATTATCAAAAGCGTCTATGATGCGCAGAAAATCACCCTTGTATTCGCCCTCTAGGCTTGTGCTCAGATCGTTATTACCCAGTGCTTCAATAACAACGGAGATATTATTCAATGGCCCAATTACCGCATCCAGCGTCTCGTTCACGCCCTCGACAATCTTGCGGAAGTCGCCCTGATGCTTGGCGGCATCGGCGCGGGTAGCCAGTTTGCCGTCCACCGCTGCCTGCGACAGCATGTTGGCATCCGCCACTAGGGCGTTGACCGCGTCAATACAGGTGTTCAGGTTGTTCTTCAGGATGTTGAAGTCGCCGTTGTAGGTGTCGGTAATCTTCGCCGGGATTGCGCCCTTGGAGATGTTGTCGACATAATCGGCGGCTACGTTCAATGGCCCAATTACCGCATCCAGCGTCTCGTTCACGCCCTCGACAATCTTGCGGAAGTCGCCCTGATGCTTGGCGGCATCGGCGCGGGTAGCCAGTTTGCCGTCCACCGCTGCCTGCGACAGCATGTTGGCATCCGCCACTAGGGCACGAAGGTTGTTGCGTACTGTTTCTGTAGTGTTGCGCAGTATTCTCGCTGCTCCATAGCAACTCAGTTCTTCAATGAGATGCGTGCTCAAGTCGCCTGTAGCAACCGCGGTCAATGTATCGGTTAGATTATCCCATACCGTAATATCAACCCACTCGACTACCGTGCCCGACGACCTGCCATCTGCCTTGAATAAGGGTGTCGCCGTCAATGAAAACGAACTACCGCCCAGCTTGATGTTAGCTTGTACTGGGGATTTCAGGCCTTCCAGTATTTTTCTTTGATGCGAGGGGCTCTTGTGGAAAGCATCCATATTCATGCCAATCAACTTATCCTTATCAAAGAAGGGCAAGGACTTCTTAATCTCATGCTCATTGTTCGCAAACATTTTTTGAAGGGCCTCGTTCATATAGATGATATTGTGATTTTCATCCGCCACCTGTACACAGGTAGACAAGGAGGCAAGTATTGAGATATAATGCTGCTGCTGCTGCTGCTGCTGCTGCTGCTGCTGCTGCTGCTGCAAAATTTGTGCCAACATCTCATTCACCGTATTCGCCACTTCTGCGCACTCGCCTTTCATCTCCGACACATCGGCTCTTACCTCCAAATTACCGTTCCTGACGGCCTCCGCTACACGACGGATTTCTCCTATCGCTTCGCAGCGACCGGATTGCTCAATATTCTTGGTTTCTGACATCGTTTTCTCCTGTTTGCGTTCAATTAAAGTTTGCGTTTGTACCGGTGCCGCCGAGACGTTTTCCTGTTTATCCGCAACCGGCTGCGTCACAGTCGCGTTTTCCTCTGGGTTTGCTTGACCGACACCATCCACCCAGTCCAGCGGATCGTTAGGAACTCGGCCACGACTGGGTTTTCCTGTTTTTTTCGTAGTCATCTACTCTCCTGTTCTTAAATTTAAATTTAATATGCACCGCCCCTAAGCCCCGGCGTAAAAATCAACAAACAGGCGAAACTTCGCCCGTTCCCAGCCAAGCGTCGTCAGCCAGCAGTGTGTTTGTCACCAATGCGAAGTAATCTTCCGCGCCCGCACTGTCCGGCGCGTAATCAAAAATATTTTGTCCGTATCCCGGCGCTTCGGCCAGACGTACGTTATTGCGAATCACCACCGACAGCAGATGATCGCCGAAACGTTCTGCCAAGAGATCGCGCACTTCACGGTGTACAGCCAAGCGCTTGTCGTAGCGGCATAACAGCAGCCGCAAACGAGACCAGGGAATCCCGGCCGTTTTCATCTGTTGCAACAACCGACTGATACCCTGCATGCTCAAAAACTCCGGCTCCATCGGCGTCAGCACGTAGTCGCAAACTGTCATCAGGGCCCCCACTTCGTCATTCCAGGTCGGCGGCGCGTCAATCACCAGATGCCCGGTCGAATCGTCCAAGTTCCGCTCCATCTTGCGTCCAGGTTTCGGATTGCAATCCCCCGGCACTAGGCAGAGCTGGTCAGCGATACGCTTTACGCCATGTCCATCCCTGGGTTCAAGCGAACCAGCCAGCCAATCGCTGACGTTCCAGGCCAGCGTTTCGGCACGAAAGCCCATGGCGGCGCTCAAATGCGTTTGCGGGTCGAGATCGACCAGGGTGACCGGCGCGCTACCCCAGCGCGCCAGCCCGGCGCCCAGATTGAGTGCAGTGGTGGTTTTGCCTACTCCGCCTTTCTGGTTGAAGATCATTATTTTCATTCCGGTTCCTTCGTAGGGTACGCTGCGCGTACCTTTCGTCATTCAATGGTACGCACAGCGTACCCTACAATGCTGCCATATCTTCATCCGTCAAACGTTTCGGACGGGGTTGCAAACCCCGCCCAGCCACAGTCAAAACGTTGCACGTCAGACCTTCCAGGTTTTAAAAACCTGGAAGGTCTGTATGTCGCATGTTTCTCGCCTAACGGCAGCCCCCCAGACACTTGCGTATAAAGACGAGCGCTCCGGCGCGGGAACGATGCATGCATTTTTTTACCTTTCGTGGCTAAAAACTCACTCAAGCACTGCTACGCGCCGATTCAAGCGCCTTACGTAAATCGATGGCCTGATCCGACACCATCCGCTGAATGTCGAGCATGATCGCCACTTTGTCAGCCTGTTTTCCGAAACCGCGAATTACGCTATTGCTGTCGCCGCCGAACTGGGTAGGGCGGTCGATGTGGCTTTCGGGAATCTCCAGTACCTCGCTAACGTGGTCGACAACCAGGCCGATCAGTACGTTATCGATGTCGAGTACGATAATCACGGTGCGTTCGGTGTAATCCTTAACGACCATGCCAAAACGAATGCGCACATCCATCACCGGGATCACCTTGCCGCGCAGATTGATAACGCCCTTGATAAAACCCGGTACGTCCGGCACTTCCATAATGCGCTGCATGCCGACCACTTCGGTCACGTAACCGATGCCGATGCCGTACTCCTCGGCTGCGACACCGAAGGTGAGGTACATATCCTCGATGTTGTCTTCGTCATTGAACACCAGGGTGGTGTTTTCGCTGTCCGCGCCGTATTGACGCTCCTGGGTGTCTGCCATGTCCGACATTTCAACCTCCTCTCATGTTGTGGTTATTGATTCATCCCCGTCAGGCACTATTGCCATACGGATCTTGTTAAGCCGTTTTCAGTCGTTCCCATGTGCTATACACATCTCGACGTAGGCCGGAATAAGCCGGTCCGCGCATTAAGCGCAGGACAGGCGTTTCCGGCATTCCGAGGTTCAGCCGGAAACGCCCACCCTGGCTGTCGCCGGGCGAGCTTATTCCGGCCTACATCCTATTGCCATACGGATCTTGTTAAGCTATTTCCCCTCGTTCCCACGCGCTGCGCCGCGAATCGCGATCAACGTCTTGCGTATACGAGACGCAGCGCGTCCAGCACCGCATTCCCACGCGGCGCGTGGGAATGAGAAAACATGCCCCGTCCGGCTGCTGGAATGCGCCATAAATTTTTTCGTGTCTTTCGTGGACAAAACTGTAGTCCTCAGGCCCGCTGCAATGCGCGCACCAGCAATGACGGTATTTTTTCCAGCGGCGCAATGCTGTTCGCGCCGCCCAATTTATAGGCCGCCTGAGGCATGCCGAACACGACCGAAGTGGCTTCGTCCTGAACGACGGTGCCCCCGCCTGCTTTACGAATGTCGAGCAAGCCCTCGGCGCCGTCCTTACCCATACCGGTAAGAATGGCCGCCGCCGCATTCACTCCGACGACTTGTGCCACCGATTTAAACAGCACATCTACCGAAGGGCGGCTATAGTTGACCGCTACGCCTTCGGTCAGCTCGACCCGGTATTGACCGCCGGAACGCACCACGGTCATGTGCCGCAACCCGCCGGGAGCTAACAACGCCCTCCCGGGCAAAATACGGTCGCCATCCTCGGCTTCCTTGACCTGCATCTTGCAAATACTGTTTAAACGTTCGGCAAAGGTGGCCGTAAACCCGCCCGGCATGTGCTGGACGATCACGATACCGGGTGCGTTAGCCGGAAACGCGGGCATGATGCGCATCAGCGCTTCCACGCCGCCGGTGGAGGCGCCGATGGCAATCACCTTGTCGGTGGTTTCGCCTAAGCTGGTGACGGCTTCAACATCACGCCGCCCGGTGCGTTTGAAATAAGCGACATTCACCTCGGCGGCGGCCTTGACCCGGCGGTTGATGTCTTCGATCATCTTGGGCAGCTCGTCTACCACGCCGACTTGCGGTTTGGGTATGACATCCACTGCGCCGGATTCAAGCGCCTCCAGACTGATACGCGCGCCTTGCCGGGTAAGCGAGCTGATGACTACGGTAGGAATCGGCATTACCGGCATGAAACGCTTAAGAAAAGTCACGCCGTCCATGCGCGGCATTTCCACGTCCAGGGTGATAACGTCGGGCTGCAATTCGACCATCAGGTCGCGCGCCATGTAAGGATTAGAGGCTTCGCCTACCACCGCTATTTCAGGATCGCGGCGCATGCCGTCGGACAGAATCCGGCGCACCAGGGCAGAGTCGTCGACGATCAGGACGCGGACGGGGCGGTTACGCTTCATCATTAGCCAGCCTTCCGGTAAACGCCGCTCTGGATGGGAATCCAGCGCGAGCCCAGCTCGCGTAACGACACGGTGACGCTGGTCAACAGCCAGCCGCCCGGCTCGGTAACGTCATAGATCGCATCGACAATCTCTCGCTGCTGCACACGGTCGAAGTAATACAGCACATTACGGCAAAATACGACATGAAAGGCCTTCTGGAACGGATAAGGACTAATCTTTAGATTAAGACGGCGAAAAGTGCAGACACGGCGCAGATCATCCTGCACCCGGTATTGATCCATGCCCACCGGATCGAAATAACGCTTCAGCAACTTCCCCGGCATTTGCTCGATGTGAGATCCTCCATAAATGCCTGCTTCGGCATGGGCAATCACCACTTCGCTAATGTCGGTGCCCAGGATCGCCAGTTTACGTTTCGCCCAGTCGAGTCCGCGTGTTTCAGCCGCCATGATGGCAAGGGTGTAGGCTTCATCGCCTGTGGAGGCCGCCGCACTCCAGATGCGCCCGCCATCTTGAGGCAAGGTGGGCAGTATGGTGTCCTTAAAAAAATTCAGCACCTGCGGTTCGCGAAAAAAATAGGTGTGATTGGTGGAGGCCGCATGTATTACCGCAAATTCCATGTCTTGATCGCGTCCAGACTCCACTCTATCAACCAACGCTTCGAGACCCAGCACCCCGTAACGTTCGCAAACTCGCTGCATGCGCTGAATCAACAGCTCTTTTTTCTTTTCAGGGTAGATCATGCCGCATCGCTCATGCAGCCAGTCACGCATACGCTGATACCCCTGTTCGCGAGGCGCACCCACCCCGGATAATTTCTGCTGTCTGTTCATGCCCGGCCTCCCCGCGCCAACTCTTCGCAATCGAGCACGACGGCGATCTCGCCGGTACCCAGCAGGGCACAACCGAGGCTGGCCCGGATAGCTCCAAGCTGCCCCTGCAATGGTTTCATCACCACCTGCTGCTGATCGTACATTTCGTCAACCGGCAAGCCTATCTGGCCGAAACTGGTTTTGAACACCACGATGACCAATGTCTCAAGCGGTTGTAGCGCTTGGCAGTCCTCGCCATAAAACTGTTGTAGACGGCAAACCGGCACCATATGTTCACGCACCCGGATCATTTCAGCGCCATGCTCGGCTGAAACGGTGCTGATCTGCCCAAGTTCCGGTCGGAATACTTCGCTGACTACATCAACCGGCGTGGCGTACAGGCGTTGACCGATGCGCATGACCAGACTATCGAGAAAGGCAAGAGACAGCGGAATCGAGAGATTGACGCGCGTACCATCCCCGGCTTTGCTATCAACGGCAATGCGTCCGCGCAAGTCTTTCATTGTGGCATTAAGCACGTCCATGCCCACGCCGCGTCCGGATAAATTGGTCACGGCTTCCGCAGTCGAAAATCCCGGCTGGAAAATGACTTTCCACAGACTCGAATCTTCAGGCTCTTCATTAATTCCGACCAATCCGCGCTCTCTGGCACGCGCCAAAATTTTTTCGCGATGCAGGCCGCGCCCGTCATCCGCCACGGTAATCTGGATGTCGCCGCCCAATTGAGCGGCAGTCAGTGTGATACGACCGGTCTCCGACTTGCCGACGGCAACTCGCTCGGCGGGAGATTCCAAACCATGATCCGCAGAGTTGCGCAGCACATGTACTAACGGCTCATACAGGCGGTCGGCCACCACTTTGTCGATCTCGGTATCCTCGCCGACCATTGCCAACTCTATTTTTTTTCCGGTCTGCCTCTCTAGTTCGCGCACCATGCGGCGCATGCGGCGGAATACGTCGCCCACCGATACTTGCCGCAGCTCGGCGGCGGTATCCTGTATCTCGCGCACGATCATCCGCAACCGGTGCGCGGACTTTTCAAATTCGGATAATTCCAGCCCGACAAGATCGGGGCTATGTATAACTTCGGATACGCCAAGACTCAGCTCGCCGACCAAATCCATCAGTCGATCAACCTTATCGGCCTGTACGCGCAAAAAAACGCCTTGCGTGTTGGCCGCCAATGTTTCTGATGAGTCAGACGCTCCAGATTGTGTGGAGTCAGTCAAACTCACAGCGTCACCTTAAATAAATAAAAAAAGCTCTTGACAAGCCCATTCGGCCCATGCTTTTTCGGGGGGGGGGGGGTAAATTATTCCTGGATTCATGTCAATATTTTATTTAATCGATTTTAAAAGAGTTAGAACAATTTATTTGGTTTGAAGATTTTTTGAAAACCCATGAATATCAGTATGATTTGCAGGATATTTAGCGTTTTAACCTTAACTTCAGAAAAACTTCGGTTCATTATTCCCCTAAAATCCTTAATCGCTGCTTGAATAAAGGCATCGCAAAATGCCAAAGACTAGAATCCCCAAAACAAATTTTCAGTGAAAACAACTCTCCAAGGTCTCATAATTTTTTTGGCCTTCGTCATCGATAAACACATAATCGCAAACTGTTTGAATCGCTTGAATATCTGCTTGGGTTTTAATATCAAATTGCTCGAATAAAGACGATTGACCCTCAATAGTTTCCAGGCGGGAAATGCACATACCTATACGCAGCTCATAAGCATGAATCTTGATTATTCCACTTTCTATCTTTGGCATATTTATCTCCTCTTCTCCTTTATAGGAATGTTTTGTGAATCTGGATAATGCTAAAAAAATACCGTTCCTTAAATCGAAACTTAATAAAGAGTACGGTCTTATATTTATTTGAATATCGAATGGCGCAAGCTATCGGGCAAACAATAAAAACGAACGATAGCTGCTGGACGCAAATCACACGGCATCTTAAGTCCTTGGCAAATATATTTCGTTGCGTAGCGGTAGATAAACCGTAAATGTGTTAACAGATCAATTCAATCCTAATCAATCGAATGTCCGTTAAGTTAAGACTGCTTGATTCTGTGTAGACCGCAAAACGGGCGTCATGTGGTAATGGAGATCAATCATATGACGCGAGTCAAAGCCGTTACAGCGGATTTGAAAGCCGAATATAAACGGGTTATGACAAGCCGTCAGTCAGATGAAAAACAGGGGGAATCCAATCGAACAACCGTTGCCGTTGTGTCTATGTTTGCTTGAACTGGGCAAGGGTGTTACTAAGCTGAAGCTCATTGACTTCATGGGACTGAATTGCTTTGCCTTTAAATTAAACTTAGACCCAACATTAACAATCTACATCATGTTTCTGGCGACATCAGGGTTTGTTACTGATGCTAAGTTTCGAACAGGAAAATCAGCAATCGCTAAACGATTCACTACTGATGAATATTGATAAAACGAGGAAAAGCTTGCGTTGTATCGAGGCTCTCAACGAATACTGCAACATTTTCGTGAAAAAGACCAAGACAGGTCATGTGATATGCGCCATCCCTTTGGCACCCATTGTATCCTTGTGCCGATGACGGCAACCGAATAAGCCCTAACGGCTTAAGGTGCGCAACTATACCAGATATTTCCGCACAAGCAATAGGATATAGTATAAATTAAAGACCAAGGCCTGAGTATCAGTCAGGTTTGCCAGGATATAAATCAGGCACTTCCGAACAAATAACAGGGCTAGCCTCTTCCAATACAGCAGGAGCCGTGGCAACTGTTGGGACAATGCGGTAATGAGGGGGGGGCGCTTCTCCTAAACCTGAAAATGCAGCGGGTTTGGCGGCAAGACTATGCTAATCATCAAGAAGCAAGTCGCGATGTAACTGACCGCATCGTTGGCTTTTATAACAGTCGGCGTCTGCATGCAAAACCGGACTACTTGTCACTTAGGAATGCGCATGAAATAACTTTTGCAAATAGCATCGCCACTATCCCCAGACCTGGCAGGTTTTAAAAACCTGCCAGGTCTAACTTGTGAAGTTATTTTATGCGCATTCCTTAACGTTTCTAATCGAAAAACGGCAAGCGATTTTCGCTTCTCTAAAACGCCGCCTGTAAATTAACGCCGGCCGATTTGCTTTCGTAAGAGGCTATCGGGTTGTTGGAATCACGCTTCTCGTATGTCAGCGTCGGGCCGATACTGATGCTTTCCACCGGGTGGTACATCACATTCAAGCCGACGTTTCCGACATTGTCTTTTTGCTGTTCAGAACCCACGGCGCTGCTGCCGGTTCCGCCCAAATACTGTTGCTGTTGGTAGGATAGCGGCAAGCTCAGCGCAATTTTGGGCGTGGTCTGCCACTTGAGGTTAAACCATATCCCCTGCGTCAGTACAAAGCTGCTAAAGCGGTTGTCGGCTTGATAAATATCTCGTCTTGCGGAAAGCTCTAACACGGTTTTGTTGCTGGCTTGCCAGTTCAAATTAAGGTGGGCAACGATGTCGGAAAAATCAAGGGCGCTTAAATGCGCATAGTTTTGATGCGTATAGCCGAGCAGCGCATCGATACGCGTTTTACTACTGGCATGCCAATCCCAGATCGCCGCATAGTTCATACGCGTATAGGCATTATCCTGGGTGCTGTCGGCGCTTAATTGGCGTTGCGGATATTCCCCATCGGTGGCGAGCACCCGCGCCTCTAAAATGCTACCGGTGGGGCTGAGGTATTGCAGACCGAGTTCGGCATTATTTTCAGTGTTGTTGCTGAATTGCCGGCTATTATCGTCAAACTGCCGCTCTGTCCTAAACACGCCAAGCTTGATTTTGCCGTTAGGATGAAACAGGTAACCGGCGTTAGCAAAGGATCGTTGGTTATTTTGCAGGTTGCCTACCAAGCCGTTCAACTGGACAAAACTACCCAATTCTTGAATGTTGCTGTAACCGATTTCGCCATCCAGATTATTCCTAACATGCCATTCCCATTTGGCCTGCGTGTTCCAACCGGTGTAATCCAGACTGCTGAAAGTTTGAAACCAGTTCTGGTTAACATTGGCTTTGACAATGATATGCTGTCTGCTGATGGTCCAGTCCATATCAAAGCCGGCCGCGACCTGTTTGATAAATTCGCTTTTGTCGCTTTTACCGGTTACCGCCACCGGATCGACATTATCCGATAAGCGTAAAAAGTTGCTGTCGTATAGCAAGCTGGAGGCAACGTAGGGACTGATGGTATCGTCCGACGAGGCTACCGCATGGCTTTTGCCAGGCAGCCCCCCTATCAGCAACAGAAAACACGACAAGAAGTATCGGTTTTTCGCCGCATTATTTTTGCTGAATTTCATAAGCACTGAATTTAATATATTAACTTTAATAAAAACAAAATCTTACTATAAATTGTTAATATAGTTTGTTTTATATAATTAAGCAATTACGCGTTAGTTTTTTATTTTTAAAAATCTGTTAATACCACGCCAAGGCATTG
>Ga0208513_100285_pt1 | contig 15398 bp, 10 predicted proteins | sample LakWasMet45_HOW7_2_FD_183883 | JGI IMG/M metagenome (GOLD analysis project Ga0208513, IMG submission 183883) | Freshwater sediment methanotrophic microbial communities from Lake Washington under simulated oxygen tension - Sediment Metagenome... | ecosystem: Environmental > Aquatic > Freshwater >...
ACGATACCATCAAGCCCTACGTTGCCTCCAGCTTGCTATACGACAGCAACTTTTTACGCTTATCCGATACTGTCGATCCGGTGGCGGTAACCGGCAAAAGCGACAAAAGCGAATTTATCAAACAGGTTGCAGCCGGCTTTGATATGGACTGGACCCTCAGCAGGCAGCATATCATCGTCAAAGCCAATGTTAACCAGAACTGGTTTCAAACTTTCAGCAGTCTGGATTACACCGGTTGGAACACGCAGGCAAAATGGGAATGGCACGTTAGGAACAATCTGGATGGCGAAATCGGTTACAGCAACATTCAAGAATTGGGTAGTTTTGTCCAATTGAACAGCTTGGTCGGCAACCTGCAAAATAACCAACGATCCTTTGCTAACGCCGGTTACCTGTTTCATCCTAACGGCAAAGTCAAGCTTGGCGTGTTTAGGACAGAGCGGCAGTTTGACGATAATAGCCGGCAATTCAGCAACAACACTGAAAATAATGCCGAACTCGGCCTGCAATACCTAAGCCCCACCGGTAGCATTTTAGAGGCGCGGGTACTCGCCACCGATGGGGAATATCCGCAACGCCAATTAAGCGCCGACAGTACTCAGGATAATGCCTATACGCGTATGAACTATGCGGCGATCTGGGATTGGCATGCCAGTAGTAAAACGCGTATCGATGCGCTGGTCGGCTATACGCATCAAAACTATGCGCATTTAAGCGCCCTCGATTTTTCCGACATCGTTGCCCATCTTAATTTGAACTGGCAAGCCGGCAACAAAACAGTGTTGGAGCTCTCCGCAAGACGAGATATTTATCAAGCCGACAACCGCTTTAGCAGCTTTGTACTGACTCAGGGGATATGGTTTAACCTCACATGGCAGACCACGCCCAAAATTGCACTGAGCTTGCCGCTATCCTACCAACAGCAACAATATCTGGGCGGAACCGGCAGCAGCGCTGTGGGTTCTGAACAGCAAAAAGACAATGTCGGAAACGTCGGTTTGAATGTGATGTACCACCCGGTGGAAAGCATCAGTATCGGCCCGACGCTGACATACGAGAAGCGTGATTCCAACAACCCGATAGCCTCTTACGAAAGCAAATCGGCCGGCGTTAATTTACAGGCGGCGTTTTAGAGAAGCGAAAATCGCTTGCCGTTTTTCGATTAGAAACGTTAAGGAATGCGCATAAAATAACTTCACAAGTTAGACCTGGCAGGTTTTTAAAACCTGCCAGGTCTGGGGATAGTGGCGATGCTATTTGCAAAAGTTATTTCATGCGCATTCCTAAGTGACAAGTAGTCCGGTTTTGCATGCAGACGCCGACTGTTATAAAAGCCAACGATGCGGTCAGTTACATCGCGACTTGCTTCTTGATGATTAGCATAGTCTTGCCGCCAAACCCGCTGCATTTTCAGGTTTAGGAGAAGCGCCCCCCCCTCATTACCGCATTGTCCCAACAGTTGCCACGGCTCCTGCTGTATTGGAAGAGGCTAGCCCTGTTATTTGTTCGGAAGTGCCTGATTTATATCCTGGCAAACCTGACTGATACTCAGGCCTTGGTCTTTAATTTATACTATATCCTATTGCTTGTGCGGAAATATCTGGTATAGTTGCGCACCTTAAGCCGTTAGGGCTTATTCGGTTGCCGTCATCGGCACAAGGATACAATGGGTGCCAAAGGGATGGCGCATATCACATGACCTGTCTTGGTCTTTTTCACGAAAATGTTGCAGTATTCGTTGAGAGCCTCGATACAACGCAAGCTTTTCCTCGTTTTATCAATATTCATCAGTAGTGAATCGTTTAGCGATTGCTGATTTTCCTGTTCGAAACTTAGCATCAGTAACAAACCCTGATGTCGCCAGAAACATGATGTAGATTGTTAATGTTGGGTCTAAGTTTAATTTAAAGGCAAAGCAATTCAGTCCCATGAAGTCAATGAGCTTCAGCTTAGTAACACCCTTGCCCAGTTCAAGCAAACATAGACACAACGGCAACGGTTGTTCGATTGGATTCCCCCTGTTTTTCATCTGACTGACGGCTTGTCATAACCCGTTTATATTCGGCTTTCAAATCCGCTGTAACGGCTTTGACTCGCGTCATATGATTGATCTCCATTACCACATGACGCCCGTTTTGCGGTCTACACAGAATCAAGCAGTCTTAACTTAACGGACATTCGATTGATTAGGATTGAATTGATCTGTTAACACATTTACGGTTTATCTACCGCTACGCAACGAAATATATTTGCCAAGGACTTAAGATGCCGTGTGATTTGCGTCCAGCAGCTATCGTTCGTTTTTATTGTTTGCCCGATAGCTTGCGCCATTCGATATTCAAATAAATATAAGACCGTACTCTTTTTAAGTTTCGATTTAAGGGGCGGTATTTTTTTAGCATTATCCAGATTTACAAAACATTCCTATAAAGCAGAAGAGGAGATAAATATGCCAAAGATAGAAAGTGGAATAATCAAGATTCATGCTTATGAGCTGCGTATAGGTATGTGTATTTCCCGCCTGGAAACCATTGAGGGTCAATCGTCTTTATTCGAGCAATTTGATATTAAAACTCAAGCGGATATTCAAGCGATTCAAACCGTTTGCGATTATGTATTTATCGATGACGAAGGCCAAAAAAATTATGAGTCCCTGGAGAGTTGTTGTTTTCACTGAAAGTTTGTTTTGGAGATTCTAGCCTTTGGCATTTTGCGATGCCTTTATTCAAACAGCGATTAAGGATTTTAGGGGAATAATGAACCGAAGTTTTTCTGAAGTTAAGGTTAAAACGCTAAATATCCTGCAAATCATACTGATATTCATGGGTTTTCCAAAAATCTTCAAACCAAATAAGTTGTTCTAACTCTTTTAAAATTGACTAAATAAAATATTGACATGAATCCTGGAATAATCTACCCCCCCCCCCCCCCCCCCCGAAAAGCATGGGCCGAATGGGCTTGTCAAGAGTTTTTTAGTTTATTTAAGGTGAAGCTGTGAGTTTGACTGACTCCACACAATCTGGAGCGTCTGACTCATCAGAAACATTGGCGGCCAACACGCAAGGCGTTTTTTTGCGCGTACAGGCCGATAAGGTTGATCGGCTGATGGATTTGGTCGGCGAGCTGAGTCTTGGCGTATCCGAAGTTATACATAGCCCCGATCTTGTAGGGCTGGAATTATCCGAATTTGAAAAGTCCGCGCACCGGTTGCGGATGATCGTGCGCGAGATACAGGATACCGCCGCCGAGCTGCGGCAGGTATCGGTGGGCGACGTATTCCGCCGCATGCGCCGCATGGTGCGTGAGCTAGAGAGGCAGACCGGAAAAAAAATAGAGTTGGCAATGGTCGGTGAGGATACCGAGATCGACAAAGTGGTGGCCGACCGCCTGTATGAGCCGTTAGTACATGTGCTGCGTAACTCCGCGGATCATGGCTTGGAATCTCCCGCTGAGCGAGTTGCTGTCGGCAAGTCGGAGACCGGTTGTATCACGCTTACTGCCGCTCAATTGGGCGGCGATATCCAGATTACCGTGGCGGATGACGGGCGCGGCCTGGATCGCGAAAAAATTTTGGCGCGTGCCAGAGAGCGCGGATTGGTCGGAATTAATGAAGAGCCTGAAGATTCGAGTCTGTGGAAAGTCATTTTCCAGCCGGGATTTTCGACTGCGGAAGCCGTGACCAATTTATCCGGACGCGGCGTGGGCATGGACGTGCTTAATGCCACAATGAAAGACTTGCGCGGACGCATTGCCGTTGATAGCAAAGCCGGGGATGGTACGCGCGTCAATCTCTCGATTCCGCTGTCTCTTGCCTTTCTCGATAGTCTGGTCATGCGCATCGGTCAACGCCTGTACGCCACGCCGGTTGATGTAGTCAGCGAAGTATTCCGACCGGAACTTGGGCAGATCAGCACCGTTTCAGCCGAGCATGGCGCTGAAATGATCAGGGTGCGTGAACATATGGTGCCGGTTTGTCGCCTGCAACGGTTTTATGGCGAGGACTGCCAAGCGCTACAACCGCTTGAGACATTGGTTGTCGTGGTGTTCAAAACCAGTTTCGGCCAGATAGGCTTGCCGGTTGACGAAATGTACGATCAGCAGCAGGTGGTAATGAAACCGTTGCAGGGGCGGCTTGGAGCTATCCGCGCCAGTCTCGGTTGCGCCCTGCTTGGTACCGGCGAGATCGCCGTCGTGCTCGATTGCGAAGAGTTGGCGCGGGGAGGTCGGGCATGAACAGACAGCAGAAATTATCTGGGGTGGGTGCGCCTCGCGAACAGGGGTATCAGCGTATGCGTGACTGGCTGCATGAGCGATGCGGCATGATCTACCCTGAAAAGAAAAAAGAGCTGTTGATTCAGCGTATGCAGCGAGTTTGCGAGCGTTACGGAGTGCCGGGTCTCGAAGCGTTGGTTGATAGAGTGGAGTCTGGACGCGATCAAGACATGGAATTTGCGGTAATACATGCGGCATCCACCAATCACACCTATTTTTTTCGCGAACCGCAGGTGCTGAATTTTTTTAAGGACACCATACTGCCCACCTTACCTCAAGATGGCGGGCGCATCTGGAGTGCGGCGGCCTCCACAGGCGATGAAGCTTACACCCTTGCCATCATGGCGGCTGAAACACGCGGACTCGACTGGGCAAAACGTAAACTGGCGATCCTGGGTACCGACATTAGCGAAGTGGTGATTGCCCATGCCGAAGCAGGCATTTACGGAGGATCTCACATCGAGCAAATGCCTGGGAAGTTGCTGGAGCGTTATTTCGATCCGGTGGGTATGGATCAATACCGGGTGCAGGATGATCTGCGCCGTGTCTGCACTTTTCGCCGTCTTAATCTAAAGGCTAGTCCTTATCCGTTCCAGAAGGCCTTTCATGTCGTATTTTGCCGTAACGTGCTGTATTACTTTGACCGTGCGCAGCAGCGAGAGATTATCGATGCGATCTATGACGTTACCGAGCCGGGCGGCTGGCTGTTGACCAGCGTCACCGTGTCGTTACGCGAGCTGGGCTCGCGCTGGATTCCCATCCAGAGCGGCGTTTACCGGAAGGCTGGCTAATGATAAAGCGTAACCGTCCAATCCGCGTCCTGATCGTCGACGACTCTGCTCTGGTGCGGCGCATCCTGTCCGACGGCATGCGCCGCGATCCTGAGATAGCGGTGATAGGCGAAGCCTCTAACCCCTACATGGCGCGCGACCTGATGGTCGAATTGCAACCCGACGTCATTACTTTGGACGTGGAAATGCCGCGCATGGATGGCGTGACTTTTCTTAAGCGCTTCATGCCGGTGATGCCGATTCCTACCGTAGTCATCAGCTCGCTTACCCGGCAGGGCGCGCGTATCAGTCTGGAAGCGCTTGAGTCAGGCGCGGTGGATGTCATAGCCAAGCCGCAAATCGGCGTGGTGGACGAGCTGCCCAAGATGATCGAAGACATCAACCGCCGGGTCAAGGCCGCCGCCGAGGTGAATGTCGCTTACTTTAAACGCACCGGACGGCGCGATGTTGAAGTGGTCACCAGTTTAGGCGAAACCACCGACAAGGTGATTGCCATCGGCTCCTCCACCGGAGGCGTGGAAGCGCTGCTTCGCATCATGCCCGCGTTTCCCGCTAATGCGCCCGGTATCGTGATCGTCCAGCACATGCCGGGCGGGTTTACGGCCACCTTTGCCGAACGTTTAGACGGTATTTGCAAGATGCAGGTCAAGGAAGCAGAGGATGGCGACCGTATTTTACCAGGTAGAGCGCTGGTCGCTCCCGGCGGTTTGCGGCATATGACCGTGGTGCGTTCCGGCGGTCAATACCGGGTCGCTCTGACCGAAGGCGTAGCGGTCAACTACAGCCGTCCTTCGGTAGACGTACTGTTTAAATCGGTGGCGCAAGTCGTCGGCGTAAATGCGGCGGCGGCCATTCTTACCGGCATGGGTAAGGACGGCGCTGAGGGCTTGCTCGACATTCGTAAAGCAGGCGGGGGTACGGTTGTTCAGGACGAAGCCACTTCGGTCGTGTTCGGCATGCCTCAGGCTGCCTATAAATTGGGCGGGGCGAACAGCATTGCGCCGCTGGAAAAAATACCGTCATTGCTGGTGCGCGCATTGCAGCGCGTCTGACAGGGGGTAAAGAGCTTGTAACTACTCGTATTTTTCTCATTCCCACGCGCTGCGGTTAAGCCGTTCGTGGTGAGCTGTGCTGGTTCCCAAGCTCCAGCTTCCCGGTTCGCAAAGCTGGAGCTTGGGAACCAGCGTGCCTCTTAACTTAACGGTAGTGGTATAGCACATGGGAACGAGTGAAAACGTCTTAACAAAATCCGTACGGCAATGGTGCCTGACGGGGATGAATCAATAACCGCAACATGAGAGGAGGTTGAAATGTCGGACATGACAGACACCCAGGAGCGTCAATACGGCGCGGATAACGAAAACACCGCGCTGGTGTTCAACGATGAAGACAATATCGAGGATATGTACCTCACCTTTGGCTTAGGCGTCGAGGAGTACGGTATCGGCATCGGTTACGTGACCGAAGTGGTCGGCATGCAGCGGATCATGGAGGTGCCGGACGTGCCGGCCTTTATCAAGGGCGTTATCAATCTGCGCGGCAAAGTGATCCCGGTGATGGATGTGCGCATCCGTTTTGGCATGGGCGTCAAGGATTACACCGAACGCACTGTGATTATCGTACTCGACATCGACAATGTACTGATCGGCTTGGTCGTCGACCACGTCAGCGAGGTGCTGGAAATTCCCGAAAGCCATATCGACCGCCCTACCCAGTTCGGCGGCGACAGCAATAGCGTAATTCGCGGTTTCGGCAAACAGGGCGATAAGGTGGCAATCATGCTCGACATTCAGCGGATGGTGTCGGATCAGGCCATAGATTTGCGCAAAGCGCTCGAATCGGCGCGGAGCAGTGCTTGAGTGAGTTTTTATCCACGAAAAAAATGGATGGGAATTTGCATCGTTCCCACGCTCCGGAGTGGGAATGCAGTTAAGACGCTTCAGCGTCGGGCTTAGCAACTGCCGCTAAGCCCGACGGGGCATGTTGCCCCGTCCGAAACGTTTTGCGATGGTTAAATATAGCCGTTTAGTTCGGGCATCGTAAAACCTTTGGGACGGGGTTGCAAACCCCGTCCCGCTTGGGTCTGGGGGCTGTCGTTAGGCGATATACAGACCTTCCAGGTTTTTAAAACCTGGAAGGTCTGACGTGCAACGTTTTGACGGTGGCTGGACGGGGTTTGCAACCCCGTCCGAAACGTTTGACGGATGAAGATATGGCAGTAGTTATCGAAAATGGTAGGAACGGGGGTGCAAACCCCGTTCAGCTCGGGAGCGTCGGGCTTAGCAATGCTGGAGCGTTGCTGGATGCGTTCCCATGCCGGAGCGTGGGAACGATATGATTTTTTACTCGAAGGAACCGGAATGAAAATAATGATCTTCAACCAGAAAGGCGGAGTAGGCAAGACCACCACCGCGCTCAATCTGGGCGCAGGGCTGGCGCGCTGGGGCAGCGCGCCGGTCACCTTGGTCGATCTCGATCCGCAAACGCATTTGAGCGCCGCCATGGGCTTTCGTGCCGAAACGCTGACCTGGAACGTGAGCGATTGGCTGGCTGGTTCGCTCGAACCCAGGGATGGACATGGCGTAAAGCGTATCGCTGATCAGCTCTGCCTGGTGCCGGGGGATTGCAATCCGAAACCGGGACGCAGGATGGAGCGGAACTTGGACGATTCGACCGGGCATCTGGTGATTGACGCGCCGCCGACCTGGAATGACGAAGTGGGGGCCCTGATGACAGTTTGCGACTACGTGCTGACGCCGATGGAGCCGGAGTTTTTGAGCATGCAGGGTATCAGTCGGTTGTTGCAACAGATGCAAACAGCCGGGATTCCCTGGTCTCGTTTGCGGCTGCTGTTATGCCGCTACGACAAGCGCTTGGCCGTACACCGTGAAGTGCGGCAGCTCTTGACAGAACGTTTCGGCGATCATCTGTTGTCGGTGGTGATTCGCAATAACGTGCGTCTGGCCGAAGCGCCGGGATACGGGCAAAGCATTTTCGATTATGCGCCGGACAGTGCGGGCGCGGAAGACTACTTCGCATTGGTGACAAACACGCTGCTGGCTGACAACGCTTGGCTGGGAACCGGCGAATATTAAATTTAAGAACAGGAGAGTAGATGACTACGAAAAAAACAGGAAGGCCCGGTCGCGGCCGAGTTCCTAACGATCCGCTGGACTGGGTGGAGGGTGTCGACCAAACAAGCTCAGAAGAAATCGCGACTGTAACGCAGTCGGTTGCGGACAAACAGGAAAACGTCTCGGCACCGCTACAAACGCAAACTTTAATTGAACGCAAACAGGAGAAAACGATGTCAGAAACCAAGCATATTGAGCAATCCGGTCGCTGCGAAGCGATAGGAGAAATCCGTCGTGTAGCGGAGGCCGTCAGGAACGGTAATTTGGAGGTAAGAGCCGATGTGTCGGAGATGAAAGGCGAATGCGCCGAAGTGGCCGAGACAGTGAATGAGATGTTGGCACAAATTTTGCAGAAGCAGCAGCAGCAGCAGCAGCAGCAGCAGCAGCAGCAGCAGCAGCAGCATTATATCTCAATACTTGCCGCCTTGTCTACCTGTGTACAGGTGGCGGATGAAAATCACAATATCATCTATATGAACGAGTCCCTTCAAAAAATGTTTGCGGACAATGAGCATGAGATTAAGAAGTCCTTACCCTTCTTTGATAAGGATAAGTTGATTGGCATGAATATGGATGCTTTCCACAAGAGTCCCTCGCATCAAAGAAAAATACTGGAAGGCCTGAAATCCCCAGTACAAGCTAATATCAAGCTGGGCGGTAGTTCGTTTTCATTGACGGCGACCCCCTTATTCAAGGCAGATGGCAGCTCGTCGGGCACGGTAGTCGAGTGGGGTGATATCACGGTATGGGATAATCTAACCGATACATTGACCGCGGTTGCTACAGGCGACTTGAGCACGCATCTCATTGAAGAACTGAGTTGCTATGGAGCAGCGAGAATATTGCGCAACACTACAGAAACGGTACGCAACAACCTTCGCGCCCTAGTGGCGGATGCCAACCTGCTGTCGCAGGCAGCGGTGGACGGCAAACTGGCTACCCGCGCCGATGCAAGCAAGCATCAAGGCGATTTCCGCAAGATTGTCGAGGGCGTGAACGATACGCTGGATGCGGTGATCGGGCCGTTGAACGTGGCCGCCGATTATGTTGATAACATTTCCAAAGGTGCGATTCCGGCGAAGATCACTGATACGTATAACGGCGACTTCAATATCCTGAAAAATAACCTGAATACCTGTATTGACGCGGTCAACGCCCTAGTGGCGGATGCCAACCTGCTGTCGCAGGCAGCGGTGGACGGCAAACTGGCTACCCGCGCCGATGCAAGCAAGCATCAAGGCGATTTCCGCAAGATTGTTGAGGGTGTGAACGATACGCTGGATGCGGTGATCGGGCCATTGAACGTAGCCGCCGATTATGTCGACAACATCTCCAAGGGCGCAATTCCGGCGAAGATTACCGACACCTACAACGGCGACTTCAACATCCTGAAGAACAACCTCAACACCTGTATTGACGCGGTCAATGCCCTAGTGGCGGATGCCAACCTGCTGTCGCAGGCAGCAGTGGACGGCAAACTGGCTACCCGCGCGGATGCCGCCAAGCATCAGGGCGACTTCCGCAAGATTGTTGAGGGTGTGAACGATACGCTGGATGCGGTGATCGGGCCATTGAACAACATCCGCAGTGTTATTGATGTCATGGGTAACAACGATATGTCCGTTTCACTTGAAGGAGAGTATCGCGGCGATTTTCTGGTTTTCAAGGAATCATTCCAGCATGCACTGAACAATCTCAATTCGGTTCTGCATCAAGTTGTTGACAGCGTCGACCAGGTGGGGCGGGCTGCGACTGAATTGAACTCTGCATCGCAGAACATGGCCTCGACTTCCGAGGAACAATCGTCTTCGGTCGAGGAGGTGACTTCCAGCCTGGAGGAAACCGATAGCCAGGTTAAGGCCAACACCGACAATGCCAACGCGGCCAACCAATTGGTGATGGATACCTCGCAGGCGGCCAATCAGGGACAGGTGAAGATGACCGGCATGATCGGCGCGATGGACGCGATCAACCAGTCTTCTCAGGATATTGCCAAGATCATCAAGGTGATTGACGAAATCGCTTTCCAGACCAATCTGCTGGCGCTTAACGCGGCGGTGGAAGCGGCGCGCGCCGGTCAGCACGGGCGCGGTTTTGCGGTAGTGGCGCAGGAAGTGCGCAACTTGGCGGGGCGTAGCGCCAAGGCGGCGCGGGAGACTGCCGATTTGATCGAGGATTCGTCCAAGCGGGTGAGAGAAGGGGTGGGGATTGCCAATGAAACCCGCGAGGCGCTCGACCAGATTGTCGGCAATGTCACTAAAGTCAAGGATTTGGTGGCCGAGATTGCCGCGGCCAGTACCGAACAATCGAGCGGCGTGTCGCAGATTAACGTGGCGATGAATCAAGTCGCCAAGGCGGCCCAGGAAGGCAGTCAGCAAGCGGAGGAGCTGGCTTCGTCTTCCGGCGAACTGACTAATGTCGCCAACCAGATGCGTATGGAAATTAGCCGTTTCAAGCTGCGCGAGCGTCAGCATCAAGCGAGCGGCGCGGGCTTGGAAGATATATCGCCGGAGATGATCCGTCAGATCATGGCGATGATGAGGGCGGAACAGCTTGGTCAAGGTGTAGCGCCGAAAGCGGCAGCCCCGGCACGCGCCAAGTCGGCTAAAGCGGTGTTGCCTTTGGATGCCGATGAGCGGGGATTCGGCGGCTTTTAATGGTGCTGACGGGGGCATCGTTCCCACGCCAATAGCCGGAGTGCAGGCTTCGCCTGCAAGCGCAAGCAAAGCTTGCACTCCCGTTGGTCGGCGTGCGGGAACATGACCAAACCCGCGAAGCTATACGATTTTTACACTGGTTCCCAAGCTGGAGCTTGGGAACTAGCGCTTATTAAGCCGGGTAGGTCGGGTTAGCGATAGCGTAACCCGACATAAGGCGCGAATGTGTCGGGTTACGGCTAGCGCCTAACCCGACCTACGATACTTTTTATTCTCCTCCCCCCAACCCTCTCCAGCAGGAGAGGGCGCTTTTACGTGGGAACGAGACCGTTTTTTTAACTTTAAGAAATAAGGAGTCAATATGGAACACAAGGTTTTGATAGTGGATGATTCGGTGATGATGCGCACGGTAATTCGAGGTTTCGTTACCAAAATGCCGGAATTTACGGCAGTAGCGTTTGCCGAAAACGGCAAGAAAGCGCTGGAAGAACTTGATAAGCACAAGGATCTGTCGCTGATTCTACTGGACATTGAAATGCCGGAAATGGACGGCTTGGAATTTCTGCGTTACGCCAAGCTCAAGAGCAAGGCCAAGATTGTGATTTTGTCGTCGGTGGCGCTTTCCGGTTCGCCTTATGCGGCCAAGGCGCGCGAGCTGGGGGCGGATGCCATTGTTACCAAGCCTTCTGGGGCGGTGTCGCTCGATTTGGTCGATAAGCGCGGCGGTGAGCTGAGTCAGGTGATGAGGCAATTGGTGGGGTTGAGGTAAAAAGGCTAAGGGTTCAGTTAAAAATAACTTCCCGAAATCACTGTCTTCTATCGTCAAACCGTTCGTACTGGGTGTGGCCGAAGGGGCGGGACGAGCGGAAAGATTTTATTCGATCCATATCGTGGAGTTATTAATGACCGTATACAAAGGTAAGGTGTTGGTTAAGCGCCGTTACTTATATCGTGGGTATCTGTAGGGCAAGTTCATCCGTCCCTACGCATCGCGGTTTTATGCGGGTCCCTTAAAAATACACGGCGATCAAAGTAAGAATGTGCTGCGTACCCTACGGTGAATTATAAAAACAAAAAACTTGACTGTTAACGTCAAAATTGATTGAGGGTTGTGGAATGTCTGACGAGTTGGATATAAATGAAGTTTGGGGCTTGTATGCTGAAGAAGGCGGTTGCTCGCTCGATGAAGTCGAAGAATGCCTGCTGATATTACAGGACGAGCCGTTGAATACTGATGCGGTGGCTCGTCTGTTTCGTGCTATGCATACTTATAAAGGCAATGCCCGTATGTTGGGATTGTCGGTCATCGAATCGGTGGCGCATCTGGCGGAGGATATGATCGGGCTGGTGCGCGACGATGGGGTCGCGCTGGACGAGGAAATTGTCATTCTATTGTTGGAGGCGACGGATACCTTGCGCGCTATGCTCGAATCTTCGGTATCCACGCATCAGGATGCGCCTTCAACGATGGCAGGCGATCTTACGTTACGGATGAAGGAAAAATTCGCAGCCGTCCGTGACGTAATAACTGAATGGATGCAGGAGGAAGAGCACCTGAAAGCAGGAACCGTTGCCGACGACATGGATGCAGGAGGTTCGACTCCACGGATGGAGGAGGTAGAGGCCCCGCAGTCGATTGTGTTCGAGCCTCTGGACACGGCTTCTCTGGCCAACGACCCGGTCTATCGCGAGATATTTTTCGGTATGGCGCATGACGTGTTGCATGAGATGCGCTCGGTCCTGGAGGGCGATGCTAACGGAGCGTTAAATGTTGTTATCCAGGAAGCCGAGCGCTTGCGCCATGCGGCGGAGCAGATCGGCATGCTCGAATGGCTGCTGGTGTTGCAGGATTTTCTGGGGATTGTGGGGCCTGCGCGAGGTCAGGCCGAGGCGCTGCTTTCCCGTCTGCAAGCGCTTTATGAGCAGACTTTTGCTACACAGAAACCTAACCTTAGCAGTGAAGGCATTGCTTCCGACGATCCGGTGCGCCGTTTTTTCGATGCGCTGGAACAGCCTCTCGGCAAGTTATCGCAGCTGGGCAATCATTTGTCCGCAGACCAAGAACTGTCGCTGGAGGCTATTGTGGCTGCGGCGGGAGAGGTGCGGGCGCTTGCCGAAGCGCATGGTTTTGTGCGGGTGATGGATGTGCTGGACAGGGTAATCGCCGATGCCCGCACCGGAATTGAATCCCTGAACGCCCATTTCGCCCGCCTTGAATTCCTGCTTTACGAGGAGCTGGCCTCGGTGGCCGAGGTAATGCTCGAAGATCGTAGCGGATTGTCTGCCGATCCTCGCACTACGCTGCGCGCCTGGTGTGCGAATCATGTGTTCGAAACCCTGCTCGAAATGCGCAACGTCATAGAACGCATCAAACGCCGGGAGGATGTGCGTTTGCAGTGCATGCGCATGATCGAGTTGATGCGCCAGGTTTATCATGCCTGCTTGTTTTATGGCATGGAGACGGCGGCGCATTTGAGCATGTCGATAGTGGATTTGTTCGCGCGCGCGGAGATCACCGAGATGGCCCCGGATGTGGTGTTGCTGCATATCGCCAAATCGTTTATCGGCGATATTGAAATTATCCTGGATGTCGCCGAATTGGGCGAAACGCCGGATATGGCGCAGATCGAAAAGCTGTTGCAGGAAGCGTCCGAGGCTGCCTTTACCGCCAACGGCACGGTATCTTCCGCGCAGATCGAGGCGCGTCTGGGCTTGCCGAAAGCGTTCCATAAGGTACTGACGCCGGAGAACGTGCAGGTTGTCTTGTCGGGCCTGGAAAGCGGCCATCATTTCTATATTGTGCGTTCCGATCTCAATAACGACGAGGAATTGGCGGCGAACTTCCTGAATTGGATGGACTCGGGTATTGCTCAGGCTATCAGTAATGTGACGGTATTTGACGGTGACCGCACGCTATTCGATTTTTTACTGGCTAGCCCGCTGGGCGAGGCTGGTTTTAATGAGGCGCTGACTGTGTTGGACCCGAAAGGCCGGTGTCTGCATGTGGAAGCCGCATTGGCGGATCGCAAGGCGGGAGACTTTGCGAGCGGCAAAGTCGGCGGCGATCAGGCCGTGAGTTCCGCCGATGAGGACGTTATGCGCGCTATGGCGATGCAAAGTACGATGTCGGGCGATATGCTCGAATCTATCGGCGAACTGGTCACCGGACAGGCGATGGTGCATCACTTGTTGACCCGATTATTCGAGTCCGATCTGGTGCGTTTGGTCGAATCGGAAATGGCCGATGCCGGGGATAATTGGCAGGCGGCGCGCGGCGCGGTGCGTCAGACGCTGGAAAGTTGGTTGGAGAGTGTGGAAAAGCTTATTCAGCTCGAATCGCAAAATACTGCGCTGCTGAATCGCTTGCAGGATGAAGCGCTTGCCGTGCGCGTGCGCCCGGCCGCTTTGTTGCTCAAACCCTTGGCGCCGTTCATAGAGGGGCTGGCGCGGCAGCACTCCCGGCAGGTATCGCTGGTGACTATCGGCGATGAAATAGAGCTCGATTTTAGTATGCTCGATACGCTGAAGTCGGCGTTGCGTACCTTGGCGGCCTTTTGCGTGAGCCAAAGCATTGAAGCGCCGGAGCACCGTGTCGGTGCAGGCAAGGTCGGGCGAGGGACTTGCCGGGTGTTGCTGGTTAAGCACGAGGATCATGTGGCTATTACGGTAGAGGATGATGGCAACGGTATCGATGTTCAGCGGGTCATGCAACGGAGCCGCCAGTTGGGCTGGATTGAGGATCGTCCTGATGTCGCGTTGGTCTTGCGCGACGGTTACGGGGAGGTGTCGAACGGCGAGGGCGAGGGTGTCGATCTTGCGGCTATCCGCAACCAGCTGCGCCATCTTGGCGGCGACTTGCGAGTGAACAATTTGCCGGCCGGCGGTACGCGCTTTTTCTTGACCATGCCGTTGGCGATGGTAGTGTTGGAAGGCATGGCGGTGCGCGTCGGCGAGGTGCAGTATGTGGTGCCTATTGATGCCATTCAACGCATCGTGCGTTCAGGCGCAGACGAGTTGATGCAGGTATCGGCCGACCGGGGGCGCTACATGCTGCGCCTGGCGGCCGATGACGTGCTGCCGATCCAGTTCCTGAGCGGTCATGGGCAAGCGGAAGGCGGCGCGGCGTCTCGGTTGACGGCCTTGACGCCGGATGCGGACAGTCGTGATGATGAACTCAAGCATTTGTTCGTGGTGGTGGGTAAAGATGGGCAGCGTACCGCGCTCTCGGTGGATGAGCTGATCGGTCAGCAGCAGGTGTTGATTCGCCCGTTGCATGGCTATTTGTCCGGTATTCGCGGGGTGACCGGGTGTGCTTTGCTCGGTAGCGGGGATGTCGGCATGGTGCTCGATATGAGCTATGTATTGAGCCGGGAAATGGGCGTGGGTTGATGAGCATGATGGCTCCCTCTCCTGCTGGACGACTTGTATGATTAAAAAAAGCAACAAATCCAGTTTTTATTAGAATAGGAATTCTAGTGAAAAAATAGGTGAAGTAGACCGATACGACTTTGGTTTATTCAATAAAACCGTCGTGCAGCAAGGGT
>Ga0208513_100310_pt1 | contig 14171 bp, 5 predicted proteins | sample LakWasMet45_HOW7_2_FD_183883 | JGI IMG/M metagenome (GOLD analysis project Ga0208513, IMG submission 183883) | Freshwater sediment methanotrophic microbial communities from Lake Washington under simulated oxygen tension - Sediment Metagenome... | ecosystem: Environmental > Aquatic > Freshwater >...
TTTCAACCTCAACATCCCCGCGCAACCGCTGGCCGCAGCGATAGAGGCAGTGAGCAAGCAGACAGGATTACAACCCTTTTACGCCGACGGCGCTTTAGTCGGCAAACAAAGCCCGGCGCTGAAAGGACGCTACAGTAAACGCGAGGCCGTGGAAAAACTGCTGGCGCAAAGCGGACTGGATTACACGTTCACCGGCGACAACACGGTGGCGGTCAAGGCGCCTGCCGCCAAATCCGCTCCAAAAGCAAAGACAGAAGAGCCAGTGGTTTTAGATACGCTAACCATCAAAGCCCAAAAAGCCAATGTCGATCAGCCGTTCGGATCCTATCTCGACCCTTCCAAAATAGCCCTCGCCAGGACCGCAACCAGCGATACCGCGCAAATGCTTAGTGGTACGCCCGGCGTAAGCTTCTCCGGCGGTGGCGGCATTTCCAGTCGTCCCGTTATCCACGGCTTGGCGGACGATCGCTTACGGGTTCAAGTCGACGGCATGAATTTGATTTCGGCTTGCGCCAATCACATGAATCCCGCGCTGTCTTACGTTGCCCCTTCCAGCGTGCTGAGCGCGCAGGTGCTTGCCGGCATCACGCCGGTCAGCATGGGCGGCGACAGCATCGGCGGCACCATTCGCGTTAACTCCGCCGATCCCGAATTTGCCGAGGACGGCAAGGCGCCGTTGATAAAAGGCCAGGCCTCGACCTTTTATCGCACCAACGCCGACGCGCGAGGCGGCAATATTTCCGCTTCGATAGCGAACGAACATGCCGAGCTTAAATACACCGGCTCCACGGTGCAGGCCCGTAATTACAAAGCGGGCGGAAATTTCACCACGACTAATAGCAAAAACGGCAGCGATGTCGTGGCTTCTTCAGCCTATAAATCGGAGAACCAATCGCTGTCGCTGGCCTTGCGTAACGACGACCATCTTGCCGTCATCAAAGTGGGACAGCAAAATATCCCTTATCAAGCCTTCCCCAATGTGCGTATGGACATGACCGGCGATGACAGTTGGTTCGCCAATGTCTTCACCAAGAGCCAATTCGACTGGGGCAACATTGAAACGCGCGCTTACCACGAGGATGCCCGGCACAAGATGAACTTCCTCGAGGATAAATTGACGACGCCGACCCGCAGCATGCCGATGGATACGCATGGCGTTAACCAGGGCCTGTCGGTAAAAGCCAATATCGACATCACCGACAAGCACTTGCTGACCGTGGGCAGCGAATATCAGCGTTATCGTTTGGATGATTGGTGGGATCCGCTCGGCCCCAACCCCATGATCATGATGCAAGGACCGGGGCCGTTTTGGAATATTAACGGAGGACACCGGGATCGAATCGACCTGCTCGCGGAATGGGAAGGACGCTGGAACCGGCAATGGCTGACCCAACTCGGCGCCCGCGTCGGAGCGGTGGAAATGACTGCCGGAAATGTGATGGACTACGGCGTCATCACGCCGGAAGCGCGAAACGTTAATAGTCAAAACCGAAAACAAACCGACATTAATATCGACTGGACAGCGTTAACCCGCTATACCCCAAACGACATGCAGACTTATGAACTGGGGGCGTCCAGAAAGACCCGGTCGCCTAATCTTTACGAACGCTTTGCTTGGTCCCGCGGACGTACCATGGGCATGATGACGATGCCAATGTCGATGTTCATGAACAACTGGGTCGGCGATGCCAACGGCTATGTCGGCGACATCAATCTTAAGCCGGAAGTCGCTCACACCGTCAGCGCCACGGCCAATTGGCACGATGTCAAGCAGGAAGACTGGGAAGCGAAAATCACTCCCTTTTACACCCACGTCGAAAACTATATCGATGCGAGACTCTGTCAGCCCGGTAATGGCGTGACCTGCGCCAGCCCGTCCAGCGGTTTTAATCTACTGCAACTGGCCAATTTCGATGCGCACCTTTTCGGTGTCGATGTTTCCGGGTCTAAATTATTAGTGGATACCGCTAAATACGGCAGCCTGACCGGTAAAACCGTTTTAAATTATGTCAGAAGCCGAAACAACGACACCGGCGGCAACCTGTACCAACAAATGCCGTTTAATGCGACGGTAGCGCTCGAACATAAGCGCGGCGGCTGGGCTAATACCATCGAAACGCAAATAGTCGCGCCTAAAACCGACGTCCAAGCCGTCCGCTTGGAACCTAAGACCGCAGGCTACGCACTGCTCAACCTGCGCAGCAGTTATACCTGGAAGCATTTGCGGGTCGATGGCGGCATAGATAATCTTCTTGATAAAAATTACGCCCTTCCCTTAGGCGGCGCCTATATAGGCGAAAGAAGTGTTGCGGGAACGGCAGTTCCCGGCATGGGCCGCTCATTCAATGTGGGTATGACGATAAACTATTAAGTTTTTTATAACTGACGTTACGCAAATTACATAAAATCACCGCGAAGACACGAGGAGCACGCTATTTTATTTTTTCTTCGCGGTGAACATTAACATGACGACTGAGGAACAGGAGCCGTTCAAAAACTGGTACGGCGCAAGCCGGCAATATGCCGAACAACCCGCCCCCGTATATCCGACGGTTTATGGCATCGTCTGCACTGACTCTTTAAGGACTGGGCTGCCCGATTTTGTATGTGACAGGGGTAATCCGCTGGCTGCAAAAACAATGCGCGAAGCAAGCTATAAATACAGAGAGGCTATCCTCAGGCGCTCCAACATCCGCTGATGCTTCGTTCCGGCAATGAGGACAACACCCGTGAAGTGATTGCAGTCAGTGTAAACTGACATCCTGCTTGTTGAATCTAAGCATTAAAAATGGAGGTATTGGAAAGTGTTGGCATTAGCCAGTGCTGCCAGCTGATCGGAGGTCAGCGCATTAACCTGGGCAGTACTCAATGCAAAGATGTCGGCTGTTTCCCACGTCGAAACTTGAGCGCTGGTTAGCGCTCTAACCTGCGCAGTGGTCAACCCGGTGACAGCAGTAGTGCTCAGGGCATTAAGGCTGGCACTGCTAAGCGAAGCTAAAGCGTCTGTAGCCAGCCCTGGTACCTGCACAGCATGAAGGGCCCCTACTTGACTAGTCGTCCATGCGCTTACCCCGGCTGAAGCCAGTTGGCTGATCTGGGCGCTAAACAGTACGGAGATGTCGATAGATTTCAAGGTCGAAACCTGGGCGCTAGTCAATGCGCCAACCTGCGCTGTACTCAGTCCGGCGAAACCCGTAACACTAAGGCCATTAAGACTGGCACTGCTAAGCGCTGCTAACGTATCTGTGGTTAGACCTTGCACACTATGAAACGAAAGGGCGCCCAATTGGCTAGCGGTCCATGAACTTACCCCGGCCGAGACCAGCTGGCTGATTTGAGTACTGGACAATGCGGCGATATCGTCAGTTTCCAGGGCTGAAACCTGGCCGCTGGTCAGTGCGCCAAGCTGCGCAGTGCTCAGTCCGGCGATGGCGGTGGCGCTCAGGCCATTCAGGCTGGTACTGCTCAGCACGGCCAAGGCGTCGGTGGACAGTCCTTGCACCTGAGTCGCCGCCAGTATTCCCACTTGGCTGGAATTCCATGCGCTTACCCCGCCTGTGGACAGCCGGCTAATCTGAGTACTGGTCAATGCGGCGATGTCGGCGGTTTCCAATGTGGAAACCTGGCCGCTGGTCAGCGCGCCAAGCTGCGCAGTGCTCAGTCCGGCGATGGCGGTGGCGCTCAGGCCATTCAGGCTGGTGCTGCTCAGCGCGGCCAAGGCGTCGGTGGACAGTCCTTGCACCTGAGTCGCCGCCAGTATTCCCACTTGGCTGGAATTCCATGCGCTTACCCCTTCTGTGGACAGCTGGTTAATCTGAGTACTGCTCAATGCGGCGATGTCGGCGGTTTCCAATGTGGAAACCTGGCCGCTGGTCAGTGCGCCAAGCTGCGCAGTGCTCAGTCCGGCGATAGCGGCGGTGCTCAGGCCATTCAGGCTGGTACTGCTCAGCGCAGCCAAGGTGTCGCTGGACAGTCCTTGCACCTGAGTCGCCGCCAGTATTCCCACTTGGCTGGAATTCCATGCGCTTACCCCTTCTGTGGACAGCTGGTTAATCTGAGTACTGCTCAATGCGGCGATGTCGGCGGTTTCCAATGTTGAAACCTGGCCGCTGGTCAGCGCGCCAAGCTGCGCAGTGCTCAGGCCGGCGATGGCGGCGGTGCTCAGGCCATTCAGGCTGGTACTGCTCAGCGCAGCCAAGGTGTCGGTGGACAGTCCTGGCACCTGAGTCGCCCCCAGTATTCCCACTTGGCTGGAATTCCATGCGCTTACCCCTTCTGTGGACAGCTGGTTAATCTGAGTACTGCTCAATGCGGCGATGTCGGCGGTTTCCAATGTGGAAACCTGGCCGCTGGTCAGCGCGCCAAGCTGCGCAGTGCTCAGGCCGGCGATGGCGGTGGCGCTCAGGCCATTCAGGCCGGTGCTGCTCAGCGCGGCCAAGGCGTCGGTGGACAGTCCTGGCACCTGAGTCGCCGCCAGTATTCCCACTTGGCTGGAATTCCATGCGCTTACCCCTTCTGTGGACAGCTGGCTAATCTGAGTACTGCTCAATGCGGCAATGTCGGCGGTTTCCAATGTGGAAACCTGGCCGCTGGTCAGCGCGCCAAGCTGCGCAGTGCTCAGGCCGGCGATGGCGGTGGCGCTCAGGCCATTCAGGCTGGTACTGCTCAGCGCGGACAAGGCGTCGGTGGACAGTCCTTGCACCTGAGTCGCCCCCAGTATTCCCACTTGGCTGGAATTCCATGCGCTTACCCCTTCTGTGGACAGCTGGCTAATCTGAGTACTGGTCAATGCGGCGATGTCGGCGGTTTCCAATGTGGAAACCTGGCCGCTGGTCAGTGCGCCAAGCTGCGCAGTGCTCAGGCCGGCGATGGCGGTGGCGCTCAGGCCATTCAGGCTGGTACTGCTCAGCGCGGCCAAGGTGTCGGTGGACAGTCCTTGCACCTGAGTCGCCGCCAGTATTCCCACTTGGCTGGAATTCCATGCGCTTACCCCGTCTGTGGACAGCTGGCTAATCTGAGTACTGCTCAATGCGGCGATGTCGGCGGTTTCCAGGACTGAGACTTGGTCGCTAGTCAGTGCGCCAAGCTGGGTGCTGGTCAGTGCGGCGACAGCGGTGGCGCTCAAGGCATTCAAGCTGGTGCTGCCAAGCGCGGCTAAGGCGTCGGTGGACAGCCCTTGTATCTGGGCGACCTTAAGACTACCCACTTGACTGGAATTCCATGCGCTTACCCCTTCTGTGGACAGCCGGCTGATTTGAGCGCTGCTCAATGCAGCGATGTCGGCGGTTTCCAGGGCTGAAACCTGGTCGCTGGTCAGTGCGCCAAGCTGGGTGCTGGTCAGTGCGGCGACAGCGGTGGCGCTCAAGGCATTCAAGCCGGTGCTGCCAAGCGCGGCTAAGGCGTCGGTGGCCAGCCCTTGTATCTGGGTAGCCTTAAGGGTGCCCACTTGACTGGCTGACCATGCACTAACCCCGCCTGTGGCTAATTTGCTAATCTGGGTACTGGTCAATGCGGCAATGTCGGCCGTTTCCAGGGCTGAAACCTGGTCGCTGGTCAGTGCGCCAAGCTGTGTAGTGCTCAGTCCGGCGATAACGGCGGCGCTCAGACCATTCAAACTGGCGCTGCTCAGCGCGGCTAAAGTGTCGGTGGACAGTCCTTGTATCTGGGCAGCCTTAAGAATACCCACTTGGCTGGAATTCCATGCGCTGACCCCGCCTGTGGCTAATTTGCTAATCTGGGCACTGGTCAATGCGGCGATGTCGGCCGTTTCCAGGGCTGAAACCTGGTCGCTGGTCAGAGCGCCAAGCTGCGTAGTGCTCAGTCCGGCGATAACGGTGGCGCTCAGGCCATTCAGACTGGTGCTGCTCAGCGCGGCTAAAGTGTCTGTGGACAGTCCTTGTATCTGGGCAACCTTAAGAATACCCACTTGGCTGGAATTCCATGCGCTGACCCCACCTGTGGCTAATTTGCTAATCTGGGCACTGGTCAATGCGGCGATGTCGGCCGTTTCCAGGGCTGAAACCTGGTCGCTGGTCAGAGCGCCAAGCTGCGTAGTGCTCAGTCCGGCGATAACGGTGGCGCTCAGGCCATTCAGGCTGGCGCTGCTCAGCGCGGCCACAGTGCCGGTGGACAGTCCTTGTATCTGGGCAACCTTAAGAATACCCACTTGGCTGGAATTCCATGCGCTGACCCCGTCTGTGGCTAATTTGCTAATCTGGGCACTGGTCAATGCGGCGATGTCGGCTGTTTCCAAGCTTGAGACCTGGGCGCTGGTCAGAGCGCCAAGCTGCGTAGTGCTCAGTCCGGCGATTGCGGTGGCGCTCAGGCCATTCAGGGTGGTAGTGCTAAGCGCGGCTAAGGCGTCGGTAGATAGCCCTCGTACCTGAGTTGCTTTCAGGATGCCCACTTGAGTTGCTGACCAGGCATTTATCCCGTCTATGGAAAGCTGGCCAATCTGGGCACTGGTCAATGCGGCGATATCGGCGGCTTTCAGGGTTGAAACCTGAGCACTGGTTAGCGCGCCAAGCTGCGTACTGCTTAGTCCTGCGACAACGGTAGCGCTCAGGGCATTAAGATTGGTACTGCTAAGCGCGGCTAAAATAGCGGTGCCTAATCCCCGCACATTAGTAACCTTAAGGGCAGCCACTTGGGTGGAATTCCATGCGCTTACCCCGTCCGATGCCAGTTGGGCGACTTGGGAACTGGTCAATACGGCAATGTCCTCGGGTTCAAAGAGCGTGATCTGATAAGTGGTCAGTGAGGCAATTTGAGCCTGAGTAAACAATTTTTCTTGATTCGGTGAAAAGCTATAAGTAAAGGAGCTAAGCTGCTCTGAACTCAGCGTGACGATGGTCGCAGGTGAAATGGCATTGATCTGAGCACTCGTTAACTGGGCAACTTGAGCCGATGTCATTTCACCTAATTGAGCCGAACTCAGTTTGCTCACCTGCCTAGTGGACAATATATTAAGGGAAATGCCTGACGCCAACATAGTACTGATAATAGTCATGTGAGAAAATCCTATGTCTTTACAAGGTATTGTTGTAGAAAAATCCGCGTTTATATAAAAGCAGTAGGTATGCCAATCTATCCCGGATAAAAACAGGGCGACTCCATTAAATCTTATTATAAAGCAACATCTTAGCCACAAACCCATCATCCAAAACGGCCATGACCATGCGGCGTTTTTCAATCAGACTTAGCCTTGAAGGTTCCTTTTTGAACAGATTCAAAACCAGATGCCGGTCATCATGCTCAGCGCGCTACCTTTACGAATCCGGTCGGCATCTGACATCCATACGCCAATGCAAGCTATTCCCGATTCCCCAGCGACCGTGAGCAGTATAGGAAAACGTTTTTGCAATAAAAGGATAGCATAAATAAAAGACGCTGCTGTTACGCCCATGACCCTATCAGCCGCATAAATAAAGCATAGATTAAACCTCATCATTGTCCGAAAAGATATTATTATCTGCCTATGAATACCTTCAGCGGCGCGTTCTGCTTACGCCCTCTTTTAGTGAATCAAATAATTTTTTCAGATTGGACGGTTAGGCTAAAAATTCATGCCGCTAAACCGTGTCTGACAAGACGGTATAGAGTAACAAAACCTGCCCGTACAAATCTATTTATTGGATATTAAAATCGAATAATATCATTTCTTTATTAGTCACTCGCTGCACTAAACTATTTTCCAGCAATACACTTTGATGGGAAGAATGGCATGTCGGTATTAAAAAAAGCGGACTATTTCACGACTAGTTTGGCAAAAGAGATGACTTCGAGTTTTCGGCAGCATAGTCCGTTCGCTACCGGCCATATTCAACTTAATCATATTTACTATCGTCAATCTCAAATAGAACCGGCACTGTATCAGTGCTTTTTTGAGCATTCGTCGGACGCCATGTTAATTGCCGATGCGAATTGCAAAATCCTGCATGTCAACCCGGCTTTTGTCGCTATTACTGGCTATTCGCTGGAAGAATCGATCGGACAAACGCCCTATTTACTCTCTTCGGGCGTACACAGCGAATCGTTTTACGATCAGCTTTGGGAATCGCTTAATCAAAAAGGCTATTGGCGGGGCGAGTTAGTCAATAAGCATAAAAACGGCGATTCATTTTCAATTTGGCAACGGATCAACGTCATTGAAGATGATAACCGGCAGGTGCTCTATTACATTTCCGCGTTCAGCGATATTTCGATCATCAAGCACACCGAGCGGAAATTATGGCAGATGGCGCACCTTGATTCCTTGTCCGGTCTCGCCAATCGCGCGTTATTTGAACAACGACTGCTACAAGAGATTTTCGCCGCCAAACGTTCCGGGCAATTCGGAGCGGTTATTTTTCTGGATTTAGACGATTTTAAAAAAATTAACGACGGCTTGGGCCACCGGTGCGGCGATTTATTGTTGCAAGAGGTCGCCAAACGCTTGCAAAGCCATTTACGCACCGAAGATACCGTAGCGCGATTAGGCGGCGATGAATTCGTTATTTTACTCTCGGGATTAACCCATTATCCGGATGACGCGGAAAAAACGGCCGGCAGCGTGGCTCAAAAAGTGTTGGATGCGCTGCTTCAGGTTTACCTCATCGAGGGTCAGGAACTGCAAATATCCGCGAGTCTTGGGATTACTCTTTTTTCCACAGGATTCGATGAAAGCGCCGAAAAACTGCTGCGCCAGGCAGATGTTGCCATGTATGCGGCGAAAACCGAAGGCAAAAGCGTCTACTGTTTTTATCATCCCAACATGTTGGAGCAGGCGAATAAACGCCTGAATATTGAAACCGAATTACGCTGTGCATTGCAAAACGACCAGATCGTCTTGTTTTATCAAGCGCAGTATGACGCGGCGCATCGGTTGCTGGGTTTTGAAGCCTTGGTTCGCAGGCAACACCCGGAACAAGGCACGATTTCGCCGGTTGACTTTCTGCCGATTGCCGAAGAAACCGGCATGATCATCGAGCTGGGCGCGCGCATTTTATACCTGGCCTGTCAACAGCTTGCCGCCTGGCAGGCGCAGGGCTTCGAAGTGCCGCACTTGGCAATCAACATCAGTCCCGCACAATTTAATCACTTCAATTTTGTCGATTCAGTCATCTCGGCACTGAAATTGACCGGGGCTAATCCTGCCAAGGTCATGCTGGAAATTACCGAAAACCTGATCATTAAAGATGTTAATGAAGTCATCGAAAAAATGCGCTTGCTGAAACAGCGGGGCATTCGCTTTTCAATCGACGATTTCGGCACCGGCTATTCCTCACTGGCTTATTTGCAGCGCATGCCCATCGACCAGTTAAAAATCGACCGCTCTTTTGTGCAAGACATTACCCGCAACGACAATGATGCGGCAATTGTTAATGCGATTATCGCAATGGCCGGAAGTCTTAAGCTGGACATTATTGCCGAAGGCGTCGAAACCGCCGAGCAGGTTGATTATCTGATCGGTTGCGGTTGCAACGCTTTTCAGGGCTATTGGTTTAGTCATCCGCTGCCTGGCGCTGAAGTTTTTAACCGGGAAGCTGGTTGAATCCGCCGCATCGTCAATCACGGCAACTATAAAATCGAAAAGGAAACGTATCATGTTTAAGAACTTAACCATCAAAATACGCTTTATACTCATCTTGGGCACCTTGGTTATCGGCTTCTTGCTGTTCGGCATTGCGACATTCAAGGCCATGACCACGCTGAATGTTAACGGTCCGGTTTATCAGCGGATTGTGCAGGGTAAAGACATTATTGCCGATGTGCTGCCGCCGCCCGAATACATCATGGAATCTTATATGGTGGCGCTGCAACTGACTGTTGCCGAAGACTTTTATGATCTGAAGACGCAAGCGTTGGTGTCGCGATTTAAAAAATTGAGAGCGGCATACGATGCCCGTCACAGCTTTTGGTTAACCCAACCGCTGGACCAGGAGCTTCGTAATTTATTGCTTGAACGCTCTTACCAGCCTGCGCAGGCTTTTTATGCTGAGGCCGAACAGCATTTTCTGCCGGCTGTCCAGGCCGGAGACCGCGACGCTGTACTCGCCGGTTTTCAGGAAATGCGTCGCTCTTACGACCAGCACCGTATCGTTATCGATGAGTTGTTACGCTATACAACGGCGCAAATCGCCGAGAATGAACATAAAGCGCAGGCGATGACCGGTCGCTACGACATCGGCTTGCTGGGCATTTTCTCTTTCAGCGTTGCCATAGCGATAGTCTTGACTGTATTGATCAGCCGCGGCATTTTAGGTTCGCTCAAAACCGCCCAACAGGTCGCGGGAGCCATTGCCGATGGCGATCTGAACTCCAGCATCGATATGCATCAACGCGATGAGATCGGAGATTTATTGCGCTCCATGGCAACCATGCAGCAACAATTGCTGGCGCGCATAACGGCAGACCGTAAAGCGGCGGACGAAACCCTACGGGTCAAAATTGCGCTGGACAACGTCAGTACCGGGGTCATGATTGCCGATAACGACCGCAACATTATTTACGTTAATCAAGAAGTGCTCACTATGCTCGGCAAGGCCGACATGGAAACCAGTCGGCAATTATCAAAGTTCTCGGCGGATAATTTGGTTGGCGCGAATATGGATGATTTTCACCAAAATCCTGCGCTTCAGGCAAAAATACTCAGTTCTTTAACCGGCAACTATGAGGCGGCGGTGATGGTGGGCGGCCGTTCGATGGTAGTGATCGCCAACCCGGTAATCAACGAGCAAGGTCAACGGCTGGGCACGGTGGCGGAATGGCGCGACCGCACCGACGAGGTCATCGCGGAGAATGAAGTCGCGATCATTGTGGAAGCCGCGGCCAAAGGCGATTTCAGCATGCGTTTTGACCTGGACGGCAAGGAAGGTTTTTTACGTCATTTGGGCGTCGATATTAACCAGCTCATGCAAACCAGCGAAACCAGTCTCAATGAAGTCGTGCGGGTGCTGGGCGCGCTGTCCCGCGGCAACCTGACCGAAACCATCGACAACGACTATTCCGGTCTCTTTGGTCAACTTAAAAATGACGCCAATTACACGGTCGGAACACTGAAGTTTATTGTCAATCAAATCAAGGACGTTTCCGAAACGATCAATATCGCGGCAAAAGAAATCGCAGCGGGCAATAATGACCTGTCGCAACGCACTGAACAGCAAGCCGCCAGCCTGCAACAAACCGCCGCCAGCATGGAAGAATTGACCTCCGCCGTGCAGCATAATGCCGCAAACGCCCAACAGGCCAACCAGCTCGCCGTTAACGCATCCGACATAGCCGGCAAAGGCGTTGCAGTGGTCGGTCAAGTCGTTACGACTATGGCTGACATCAACGACTCGTCACGCAAAATCGGCGACATTATCTCGGTAATCGACGACATTGCTTTCCAGACCAACATACTTGCGCTCAACGCTGCGGTGGAAGCCGCCCGAGCAGGGGAACAAGGCAAAGGTTTTGCCGTCGTGGCAATTGAAGTGCGTAATCTTGCACAGCGCGCCGCAGACGCTGCCGGGGAAATTAAAGACCTGATTAACGATTCGGTAAACAAAGTCTCAGGGGGCAGTAAGCTGGTTAGTCAGGCAGGGCTAACCATGGAGGAAATTGTCGCCTCCATTCGCGGCGTTACCGATATGATGGCCGAAATCACCGCAGCCTCGGCTGAACAACGTTCCGGCATCGAACAAGTCAACCAAGCCATCACCCAAATGGACGATGTAACCCAGCAAAACGCGGCCTTGGTAGAACAAGCCGCGGCAGCGGCGGAAGCGCTGGAAGATCAAACGCAAAACCTGGGGGTTACGGTGGCGCACTTTCAATTGGACGGCAACTCGCACGACGCCTCTTCCGGGATACCAGCTAAAGTCGGCAATTCATTTAATTCGGCGCCGCCGCGAAAAGAAACTGCGCCAACTGGAACAGGCGCGGGTAAACAGCGTCAGTCGATCAGGCAAAAGCCTCAATTGGTAACCAGTGATGCCGACGGCTGGGAAGAGTTTTAAATAACAAAGACCTGTAGAGAGAGACTAAGGGTTTCACCAAAAGCGCTTGGGGGGACTAAAGGCGCTCACGGCATGTCCTACACTTTGTTGAATCTTTAGCACTGATGTGCTGCGACTTACATTGAATCATTAACCGTGTGGACGGGTAATCCTAAGCCGCTGACTCAGGGCGCGGAAAGTATTCCAAACAATTTTAAAAGCCAAAGAGCGGTTCACCGAACGTAGGTCCAACTCGCAAGGTTGAAATCAATTTATTATTTTTGCCATTGCATTGGAAAACATTTGGGGTGTCTCAAGACGTTGGGCTGAACAACTGCACGCATCAGGCAATAAAAACGCACTGGCGCTCAAGCCGACCCCAAGCGCATGCGCCAGCACTTTGGTGCGATCATGGCGCTTATTGTCTTCGGGCTGCGCGACAACTCTTGCATTCCGTTAGAAGAAAAGCCGACGGCAAAAAAGCAAATACTCACATCGAGGATGTTTTGGCGAAAAAGTAGCTGACTTTGGCAATCTACGGTGTTCATCAGCATCCAATTTTGCCGGCTTCAGCGTGGGCATTGCCAACTACAAATACAATTATTATTAATAATAACAAAAAGATATAAATTTATACCGGTAAATTTTGACGCCATTTTTTAATAAAGAATTGGCAGAAATTGAAAGCTGTTTTCCATAGGTCACCCGACCAATAAAGACGGGCTGAGCACTAATTACCGCTTAATTCACATAAGGAGAGCGAACGGTTACATGACTTAATATTTGATAAAATTTGGTTTGTCAGGAGAATTCTGTTATGTTCTGAGCCGTTAGTAATAGTACGTATATTGAATGGCTTTTCTGGGCGCTTGGTTACATTTAAATACCTATAATCAATAATATACAAATGTATACTTCGTTTTTTTGCTCAAAACTCTTTATTCTGGCGATAGTAAATACTAACGCAATTTCAACTACCTTAAATTATAAAATTACTACTGAGTTATTCAACAACACATAGACTGATTGGATTTTTTAGCCGCTCAGTCCATACAACAGAAGAGGAATAAGTATGTCAAATATAGCAGGCAAGGCTTATGCGATGAATGTCATTTCACCGTTGAGGCCATATCTGACCTGGGTTAATAAACTTATATTTTGGTACGCCGCCAAAAAGCCCAGCAACCTAACCGGTCTGATTACACTTTCATTGATACATTACGCACGCTGGGTCATTATCGATAGAGATAAGTTTCCGTACCTGGATCCGCAGCAGCCAAAGGAAGACTTAAATTACAACTATATGTTGTTCTTTAGTAATTTCAACGGAAGCTGGGATCAATATGTCGATTCTTTTACATTTGCGATTCCTGGCGGGCTGGACTTACTCTGGAAATGGACTGTCCGCTATCCAAAATCGGTCGCGCTAACCCCCTTTCATAACTACATCCAATACAACCAGATCGAAACCATTCATTACTACAACGCTTACCCATTGGCGGCTTCCAATGATGTCAAAAGCGCTAAATCCGTCAAATCCGCACTCATCAAATTCCAGCAGGACACGCAGAATGCAAGCGACGACGACTTCATGAAAAGCTACAACGCATTATTACGTGGCTTGCAGCATGATTTGGGCGATATGCATCCAACACCCATCGTCAGTATGTCGGCTTATCAGGTGCAAAAGCGACAAAAATGGCACGAAAAAAACGATTTGCAACCAGGGGGAAATAATCATGGCAAGTAATATCAGTGGCAATGCCTACGCACTCACTATCCTGTCTCCGATTAAAAACGGCTTGCAAGATGAAACAGCCTATGCGGATATCGTCAGAAACCGGCTGCAAGAATGGAATGCTGAATATAACAGTCCTATGGCGCTAACCCCGGACACCTATCTTTGCCGTTTTTTCGTACTGGATGATGTTTACACGGAAACGCTGCCCGGCGCTAATGCCTGGGATACCGTCGTCGACTGGCTGCCCTTCGTGCCGAATTTCTTACGCCGCTGGGCGTGGCCGAAAGAAGACCATTTAAAATCACGCTATCTGGTTTTTTCCAGCAATTTTTATTGCGGTCCGGAAGGCACTATTGACGCTTATCTACGCGCTATGTGGGTTGCAATCGGCGATCGCATCAAAGAAATCTGGGGCTATTGCTACGGTTTTGAGGACGTTAACGACGCAGACCAGTTTATTGCCTACATGA
>Ga0208513_100325_pt1 | contig 13249 bp, 12 predicted proteins | sample LakWasMet45_HOW7_2_FD_183883 | JGI IMG/M metagenome (GOLD analysis project Ga0208513, IMG submission 183883) | Freshwater sediment methanotrophic microbial communities from Lake Washington under simulated oxygen tension - Sediment Metagenome... | ecosystem: Environmental > Aquatic > Freshwater >...
TTTTCAGCTTTAAAGATCGGTCATGCAATCTGCAAGCACCGATTGATGGCAGCCATCATTTTTAAAGGGGCTAAACACATGAACATTAACCATATACCCGCCACAAAAGTCCGTGCTGACGATGGCATTTCCATCCGCCAAGTTGGCACCAACATCATTCTAGACTGGCTGCATGCAGGCGTAACCGACATCCACCTCGGCGGCCGCGCCAGTCTTTTTTACGGTATCATTTTCGCTGCCATCGGCGTGATCATACACACTGTTTTTGCTGACAACTACTGGCTACTGGCTGGGGTATCAACCGGCTTCTTTTTGCTAGGCCCATTCCTGGCCGTCGGGCTATATGACTTAAGCAGGCGCATAGAATCCGGCGAACGACCTTCACTTCGCCCCACCCTCACCGCCTGGCTACCCAACCTGCTCAATATCACCCTGTTCACAGGGCTACTGATTTTTGTTTTTCTCAGCTGGGTGCGCCTTTCAATGAGCATATTCGCCCATTACTTTCACGATGCACTGCCCACTTTCGCAGATGTAGTCATCAACGTATTCACCTTCAAGCAACCCACGTTCCTGTTCGTTTACTTTTCTGCCGGGGCCGTGTTTGCCGCTTTTATTTTTAGCATCAGCGTCATCGCCATGCCCCTCATGCTAGACCGTAACGCCAGCGCCTGGACCGCAGCCATCACCAGCCTGCGCACCTGCGCTCGCAATCCGATAACCATGGCACTGTGGGCTTTTTGTATCGTGGTGCTCGTCGGCTTTGGCCTGGCGACCAACTTTCTAGGTCTGATTTTGACCATGCCGGTGGTTGGGCATGCCAGCTGGCACGTCTATCGAGATCTCATAACCATTAAAAATTAGCTCGGCTTGGCAATCGGCGGCCGAACAGTCAACCGAAGCACCATATGGAAAAAGCCTAGATATTCATCTAGGTCTTTGCAACGCCTATATCTTTGAGGAAGGTAAGCACTCAGCGCTGATTTATTGTTTTGGCTGTTACCCCATTATTTGCAGCGCTTATTGATATATTCAAAGGCTTACGGCTTTAGAATATTCACATATGCCTGATTTCGAGTCAGGTACATTGACCTGCCAAGGAAAAATGCTTACCTAGATTAATGCCCGGGAGTTAGCTTCGCGCAGTCTTCGAGTAGGGATTTTCTACAAATAGCTGAATACTCCGTTTGAAGACTGTGCTTTCAAACGCTCTACAAGCAGCGCTCCCAAGTGCGGATTATTTTTGATTTGCTGGGCTAATTGAGAATAAAGCTCAGTGGTTTCAGTAGACGCAGAAGCGCCCAATGACACTTTAGTACTGGCACTATTGGAGCTACTAATTTCTGATAACACCTGGTTAATAATACCCGGTGTGTATTTTGTTGAAATTGAGGCTGTCCCGGCATCGCCGGAGGACAAATAATTAAGAAGGCTAGACACCTTGTTGCTCACTGACACGGCGTTTTCTGTAGCGTCGGTGCTGGAGACTAGCTTGGCCAACTGCTGCCACGCTAAAGGTGTTGTCTCGTTAGTTGAACTTGTTTGAGCTGGGTTAATAACTTGCAAGGCAGATTTAATATCATCTTTTTGTAATGCTTCACCAATCTTGCCGAGGGGGCTATTGCTACCAATATTCTTAGCCTGGCTAAGGCTTGAAAAAGCATCTTTAGCTGCCTGCAAGTCTCCGGACTTTAACGCACTATTAAGAGATTTCACACCTTGTTTAACCTGCTGCCAATTCGTGACACTTTGAGTTTGATAGGCACTGTAAGCATTAATACTGTTTACTGACATGACTCCCCCTGAAACTTCAATTGACCGTGTCGGGAAATATAAAGCCTCTGAGCTAAGCTTGTTGTCCGAATTAGCAGCATCAATACCAGCCAATTACTTGGCTAAGGACTATTAACCCTTGCGTAATGCTGTATCTGAGAGTGCCATTTCAGGGGTAACTCCAAAGGAGATAAGTTTATTACCCTGCTGGATGTCAAACGACGGCTTTGGACACAAAAAAGCCCGTAAGTCATTGATTTTATGGCTTAATTGGACTGCTCTGTACTATTACATGGTGCGGGAGCCGGAATCGAATGTTGCGTTTAACACTAATATTCAAGCCAACATCGGTAAATTATAAATATTTGCCACCCCTAAAGTTACCCCACTTTAGTAAAAGTAACTGTCTTTTCTGGGATAGAAATGCCATTTGTTATAACATGAAAAACCACCTCAGTGGGCAGTTGGCATGAGTGTTAGAATATTGAGGCTATTCAACACTATTGAAGGGATTTTATTGTGGGATTTCAAACAGCATGAGCCCAACGATTGTTACGGTGTACCAAGTCAAGATTTCAGCAATTAATATCAGCTTTCGAGATCTGGAGCCTGGTGAATTGTGGACGCGAAAAGGGGCACCAGCCAACAGGGCAATAAAAAACCCGCCGGAGCGGGTTTTCACTTGTTTGAAATATCAAGCACGCTTTCTTTCTTGCAATGGCGGCTCAATAGGCTTTACTCGCAGTTTCTTTGCTGGTCTTTGGATGCGTTGAGACTCAACAACGCCAGAAACGATATTTTTCATTTCAGCGTTTGCAAAGCGATTCAAGGCATCACGCATCAGTGGCTGGTAACCAACACCATGATACTTTGCCAACAACTTAAATGAATCAACCAACCGTTTTTCAAGACGAATTGAAATTGATTGAAGGCATAGGGCTTCATCAATTTCTGTTGAAAGATCAACACTTGAAACTCTTACAAACTCATCATCTGCACCCAGCGCATCCGTTTCCCATGCCTCAACGGTATTTGGGATCTTGTCAGCACTCATATTACTCTCCACTTTGATTTGATAAATTACTTACGATTATTTGAAACAGTGACGCTCATACAGTTCAATTGTTTTTTCATTTACTTCGTAAGCACTTTTAATATAAATATTCCCATTGTTGAAAACAAAAACAACTTTTAGTTTTCGATCACAGTTTGTCGGAGATACAAACCATTGTGTAGCGGGATCAGTTTTATGCTCTTCTCTTGTGTCTTCAAGAAAATTGCCGTATCTGTTCTCAAAACATTGTTCAATCTCACGACGACATACGTTGTGCTTGTTTTCCAGCTTTTCAGCTATGTCAGGTGAAATTACGATTGAGATCATAGCCTAACTGTATATACAAATCGCTTACAGGTCAATGTTTATAGGCATTAGACACTAAACATTTACAATTTAATTTGTATATACATTAAGTGAAGACTATTACAATTTAATGAATATAGTAATAGGAAGAACACTGTATTTTCTGTAGGACAAACGCTGGTAATTATTTAATTACCAGCGAAACCACCGAGCATTGTTACAGCGATTTTATAGTTTAGACAGAATACTCTACTAGCTTTTGAATCAATCAGCCCATTCAACTGGGGAAGCAATAGCTACATTATTTCTTCGCCTATCCCAAACGACAACCATTGAGACAAATACAATCATTGCACACCATGGATACAGCCATTTCATGATCCAAGGATATTCTTTGAAGCTCGGCAAAGCCATTCCGATAACAAGGAAAATGGCTCCAATGAGCATTACCCCTACCAGAGCATTAGCTTTATCAGCGGTTGAACTGAACAATAGCAAAACCCATAAAATGAACCAAGGAAGTAAAATATAAGCACTTTTCGTGAACCACTCGGGGAACGAATACTTACTGACTAAAGTTGTATCAGATATATTTTCTTGCTTTTCAATATCATTATTGTCCAACTTACCACTTACTACCTCATCAGAGTGCTCATCAACTAAACGTACACTAACCACTTGTTTATAGTCGATTTGAGAACTATAAGCAGCCATTAACTTTTTGTATGACTCATTTATGAGCTGCTCTTTTTCAGGGGCGTTTATTTTTTCCGATGTTACAACTAGTTGATCAAAAATCTTTACCTGCTCGTTAAGCCGCCCGAGTGCAAAGTGCTGAGTATAAGCCTCATAACCAAACAAAGAACTTGCCAAAAGAACCAAAATAACAAAAGTTAAAGTTAGTCGAGACCATGAGAAGTTAGTTACCAGCTTTTCAAAGAACTCGACGATACTATTCATTATCAACCCTTAGTTTTAGAGCTACATATTTGTATATATGAGGTGTTACTTTTTTACTATTATGAATTTAAGATTGACTGTAGTCGAGTAGGAGAACAATTCAAAAACAAAAAATTACTGCCTAAGCTAATGCTTGGAAGTTAACATTAAACAGCCTACCAATAACGCTTTTAATCGACTTAATTCCAGCTTCCGCATATCTTCACGGCACTTTCCGCTATCCGTAGCATTTCGCAACCGCTTCCACTCTGTACGTTTGTTCTTTAAAAAAGCTAGAGCACAAACGCGTTGGGAAATAAAAGCACAAACGTTTAGCTGAAAAAAGCACAAACATACTAAGCTCTTCTCAAACATTATCACTACTGAAAACCGCTAATTAAGGATTAGTAGACATAGCTCTCTAGTATCTGATCTAATCAAATGTCTGTGATATCTAACGATTAAAAACAATGAATGCGAACAATAAAAATAGTTTCCTCCTCAAATTTCAATCTGAGGTTTTCTTCTGGATAGCTGTGGGAGTTGCGGCATTTGTATTCGGTTTTTATTTTTACAACTTTCATGGTGACTTAATTACCACGACCAATGGTGAATGGGGAACCTTTGGGGATTTCGTTGGCGGCACATTAAATCCATTTTTTAGCTTTCTAAGCTTTATTGCATTATTAACCACCATTAATTTGCAACGCAAAGAACTCAAGGCCTCGCGCAAAGAGCTCAAAGCATCAACAAAACAATTAAAAAGGACTGCAAACGCTCAGGAAATGGCACAGGATGCACTTGCTAAACAACTTGAAACTCAGTCTAAACAGCAGTTTGAAAATACTTTCTTTTCATTGCTGGATCAACATAACAAACTTCTAGAGTTTCATCAAAATGACATAGCCCGAGCCCTACACAATATAGTTATTGCTCGTAGATATCCAACCCTTAGCTCCGCAAAGACTGACCTAACCACTTACAATGCGTCTATTGGACAATATTTTAGAGTTTTGTATCAACTATTAAAGTTGATTGCCAATAGCATTCCCAATAGCAATATTTACCCCGACTTTTCGGTAGACAGTATCAAGGAATCTGCTTTTGCACCCGATGAGAAAATGTACAGTAATATCGTCAGATCGTTTCTTAACTACGATGTTACGCAATTATTGGCAATAAATTGTTATTGCAGTAGTGACCAGGACACGTATTTTAAATTTAAGCTATTAATCGAGCGTTACGCATTCTTAGAGCACATGCCATTTGGTGTTACTGGCTATGCAAAATATGCAGAAACCTTAACAGAAACAAAAAATCATTATGATCCAAAGGCATTTGGTAATAGTCAGTTTATTTAACGACCAATAACTCTTTCCAGTCGCCAGTATAGTTTTGACACTTAAAGCTTCGCCGTATCTGCCAAGGTTTAACTTCACCCTCAGTGGAATGTATAGCATTCTGTATAAAAAAGTTCAGCTATACGCTCTAAGATGGTATCCGACTCAAGATCCGTGCTCCAAGCAATAAGACAAGGGACTTAAAATCTCTCGGCTGAACAGTTGTGTCGGTTCGACTCCGGCTCGCGCCTCCTGAAATACTCATCAGCGCTTAGTTTTAAACTCTAGTGTCCGACTAGGTTCGAATCCCTCTCTCTCCGCCAGCCTAATTAGCACTTGGCAAGGCGGTTTAATATCTCAAAAAATCAGCAACTAAAGTTCGAGTCTTTTTATGAGCAACGAACTTCAATCTAATCATTTCCATTGGTCAATATGTTGAATTTTTGAATAAATTTCAGGAAATCTATTTCTACTCATCCTGCCCCAACCGTTGCTATATTCATTTAGATCAGATCGAGAAATGGCACTTTTCAAACCTATTTCTTTTAGCAAAGTATCATAATCTGTGTTCTCTGAAACATCTAACCCATCCCCAGTAAAGATTAATGCAAACCACCAATCAATATGTATATCTTCTACAGTTCTCAAAAAGGCTAATGCCTCCTCTGGTTTAAGTTTTTTATTGCCCAATTTATAGAAGATATTCGGAGCTCCGATTTTAAAAATTGCCATTGCTAAAGAGCCCACCCCAATAGCCCAGTATAGATTTCCAGAGTTAGCTTTGATACCAGTTTCAAGCAGGTGCCCTAGAGTACGAAAGACCTCTTGAATTTGACGAGGTGTCAATTGTAATTTTTTAATTAAATCGGTAATTTCTTCTACTCGAGTTTGATCTAGCTTCATATAACAAAATCTTGAACCTTCTATCACTAAATATCGGTTCACATATTGATCGACAATCTTTTGATAGGCGGAAGCTGAAATCGGCGGTAAAGTAACCTCGCGATGCACAAATTTCCTGTAGTACTCATTGAAATCCAAATCTTGTCCAAATGCTGTTTTTGCTGAACTTTCAAGCTGTTTTCTATCGGCAGCCAAAATAAACACTGCTCCACTGATGTCAAAAATGTGCTTAATTGTTTCCAGATAAGTGATCGCATAATCTGGCCTGCATCTATCCAGCTCATCTACTAAAAATAAAACTCTAGGTGTTGATGACTCTATAAGATCTTGTATTGCCTTTTTCAAAGACGTCATTGCTGCTTTGCGCTTCTCAAAAACAGAAAATGCATCTGATATTGAAACTACCTCCTGCCGTTGCTGTTTTTTCTTTTCAGCCAACTCTCCAGCTTCAACTGGCTTAATACCTGTAAATTTTTCAGCGACCTGAGAGCCAATTGCTGTGACAAACCAACCCAAATCCTTTGCGGCCTCGACAACCTTATCAGCATCTTTTCCTGCCTCAGAAAATGTATGTGCTAATGCAGAAACAATTGAATAGAGTGGATCACCTAAGTAATCACTTTCCCAGGCATTTAATGAGACAACAATTCGCTTTTTATCATCGGCTGCAATCAATGCAGAACGCCACATATTTAAGAATGTTGTTTTGCCTGTTCCGTATTTTGAGCTCAATGCCAGTACTAAACCACCCTCTACAAAGCGATGCTCAGTATCTATAAACTTTTCAAGCCGTTTTGAGAAAGCTTCCAGCTCTAATAGATCATCTGCGAATGTTGTTACGGACATTGTTTATCTCCTGTTTTTTTTATTTTTATTAGGTTAATTGTCTTTAGGAAAAATAGTAGGTGAAACTCTTGAAAAGACACAAGCACTTCAGGAATCCCTAAGTAAAGGCATTGGGTTGTTTTTAAGCTTTATCCCCGGATCTGGCTTTTCTTAGCCCTTTGAGTAGTTTTACTTGTGGCCTTGGTTCGGCTGCCTTATCTTCTTTGGTAATTAATACACCATACCTTTTGGCAACGATGGCATTGAAAACATCATGCGTAATGATTACGCCAAGAGAGTCATATACAGCATCGCGACATCAAAGTGACTTTTAAACCAGTCAGCTTGAGCCCGTGGAGTTTTCTTGCTGGTAATGGCGACCAGTTCCTCGAGACTCTCATAACGTATTTTTAAGAATTATTTCTAGCCTCATTTTCATATTGCTTTTGCAGTCTTTGATAGAGCTCTTGATCAATCTCTTCCCCTCTTGGATCATTATTGCTATGGAAGTATGCAAGAGCTTCTTCTCTACTGTAACGAGTATCAAAGAATTGACGTGGGAAGTTAACTACATCTTTCTCCCAGCGATTGTTCAGAAATCTATTATTAGCACAGGTAATAGTTACTTCCATGTACACATTCCAACCAGCTCGCTTACCTCTATGCATAGCTTCAGTCATAAAGGGCTCGATAGGGAAACGATAGACGGTGCGATTGCTTACGTCGTGTCTGTACTTATACATTTTAATAACCTTTGTTAAATAAAAGCAGTGAAAATCAACTGAATGAAAATGCTTCCAATATGGCTACTTAGATTTCGTTTTTAGTTTTGACTTTTTCTGAACTGGTTTGAAAGCATCAGCAGGCATGGAAGGTGCGTCCTTAACTCCTAAAGCAATGTCATACTCTTCATCAGTAAAGTGATATTCAATTGAATAAACTAGCTTCTTGTCATCAGATAGGTTCACATGCAAATCTCGTGCACTCCATTCTGCAAAAGGTTGGAAATCAGACTCGCCGTAATCATATTTATTGGGCTCACCAAATTTGGCTTTAAGTCGCTCTAGAGGAATTGCCACATCTGGAACCCATCTGAGCCAATCAATCGAATATCTTTCGTCGTCGGGCAGGGAAAGATATTTTTCGTTAAATTCAATTCCAGCGTTGTAAGCTGAATTGTCTTGATCTGGGTTTTCAGCAATTAGGGCTTTGTATCTTTCAATTCGTTGTGTAATTACAGCATCCGATGATTTTGAGGTTGCGACGTATATAGTGCCTGGTAAGCCATCTCCCGTAATTTTGATGAACTTATCCTTTTCCTTTACCCATGCAGCTTTAACTATTTCAAATTTAGCATTTGGATACTTTGCTTTCATTTGTGCGACAGTTGTAAATGGCGCAAAGTCTTTATAAATTTCTGCTTGCGTCTGGAAACAAGCCAAAAGAAACAATAAAAAAATAATTCGCATAGCCTCTCCCAAGTCTATGATTGGTTATTAGTAGATTGTAATTAAATAATAGCACTACATTTCGATAGATTCTTTGCATAGGAATTTGATATGGGTGTATCCAGGCAGGAGCTTTACGATCAAGCTTGGTCAGAGCCTATCACTAAAGTGGCCAAGCGCCACGACGTATCTGATAGTTATCTAGTCCGGGTTTTAAAACGCTTAAATATTCCCAGACCGCCAACAGGCTATTGGGCAAAATTAGCATCGGGAAAAGCTACTCCGCCTCGCCCAGCGAGGCCAGATGCTTTGCTGGGAGATGAACTCGAATGGTGTCGAGAATATGAACCTGCGACTCACCTCCCTTTTGAGCTGCCAAAAAATACCTCAGGCGAGCCAGTATCCAAATCATCAAAAGAGAAAAATACAAATACCCAACATCCATTGCTAACCGAGTCATTGGGATACTTTCAAGGTGTTCCTGAATCCGAGATGGGATATTTAAAGCCAATAAAAAAAGAATTTGCCGGACTTTATAGTTACCAAAGCAACCTTAGATCGCACATTCAAACTGGCCAATGATTTTTTCAACCGATTGCATAGCAAAGGACACCGTGTATTACTTGCTCCCCCTTCACTACATTTACCCAGGTCAGGTATAACTTTGGATGAGGCAGGAAAAGAATACCTTCAGCATCCTACAGCCCGCGCTCATCATAGAGCTTATATGGCTTCTCGGCAGGTTTTGCATTCCGTAAAGCAGTATCTGTGAGTGCCATTTCGGGGTAACTCCTGCTGGGGTAATTTTTGTTACCCCTAAATATTCATGGATGCTAATGCACTACTTTGGACTACTATGGACACAAAAAATCCCGTAAGTCGTTGATTTACGGGATTAATTGGACTGCTCTGTACCATTACATGGTGCCGGGAGCCGGAATCGAACCGGCACGCCTTGCGGCGCTGGATTTTGAGTCCAGTGCGTCTACCAGTTCCGCCATCCCGGCATGGGATATAATGTTGGACATCTCAAAGACAGCTATTATAACCATAATTTTGATTTATGAAAACTCTAGATTTCGATTTTTATCTTCCCGCACACTTAATTGCGCAACATCCTCTACCCAACCGTTCAGAAAGTCGCCTGCTAGAAGTCAATGCCATACAACAGACTATCCAGGACAGTTATTTCCGCCAGATTGCCGACCACTTTGAGGCGGGCGATGTGCTCGTTCTCAATGACACAAAAGTCATCAAAGCCAGACTGTTTGGGCAAAAAGCCACTGGCGGCCAGATTGAGGTGATGATAGACCGTGTGTTGTCTGAGCAAGAGGCTTATGCGCAAATCAAGTCCTCACGCTCGCCCAAAGCGGGCAGTTTGTTGCATTTGTCGGGTGACTATCAGGCTGAGGTGTTAGGCAGACATGCTGATATGTTTCATATCCGCCTGCTGGGCAATGAGTCCTGGTATGACTTTCTGGAACAATATGGCCAGTTGCCGTTGCCGCCTTACATTGAGCACAAGGCGGATGCCGCAGATGATACGCGTTACCAAACCGTGTTTGCCAAGCATGCGGGGGCGGTGGCTGCACCGACGGCTGGCCTGCATTTTGATGAGGCCTTATTACAGGCGCTCATCAACAAAGGCGTGCATGTGCGCTACGTGACGCTGCATGTGGGTGCGGGCACGTTTCAGCCAGTAAAAGTGGACAATATTGCCGAGCATCATATGCACAGCGAGGTTTACCATTTGCCTGAGGAAACGATTAGCACGATTCTCAACGCGCGCGCAAGTGGCAAACGTGTCACAGCGGTAGGCACGACCTCGTTGCGCACACTGGAGAGTGCGGCGCATGTGGGCAAGTTGTTTGCGCATCATGGTGACACCAATATTTTTATTACGCCTGGGTTTGAGTTCAAGCTGGTGGATAGATTAATCACTAACTTTCACCTGCCGAAAAGCACTTTGATGATGCTGGTATCCGCATTTGGTGGCTATGATTTGATGCGCAAGGCTTATGCACATGCGATTGATCAGTCTTACCGTTTTTTCAGTTATGGCGATGCCATGCTGATTACGCGCGTACAGTCAGCAAAATCTTAAACTTGCACGTTAGAATAACAGTCTATTCATCACCCATAAAAACAGGATCACGGCGTTATGCAACCCATCACCACCACCTTGAGCAGCCTGGCACTATTTTGCCTAACAGTCACCGCCCATGCTGAGATTTTGCCCGAGGCAGAAGTCGGCGTAAAAATCCCACTGACTAAAAAGCCGACTACGCGCCCGATGGCCGTGGCTTATTTACCCAGCAATCAACACTACTACATTGCCGATGGTGGATTGGCGCCGATGGGCAGCGAGTTTGAAGCGCCGATTTCAAAATCCGAGGTGCATGCTTTTACGGCAGACGGCAGCTATGTCAACTCGGCCAAACCTGGCTACGACAATCGTTCGCTCTATTACAACCCGAACTCGGGCAAGCTGGAAACCATTACCTATAATATTTCCAGCGCAGTAGGCTTTTCACCCAATACCGGCATTTACAGTCTGGATGTAGGTGATAAAGGCGAGCTGTTAGGCACTTCGGGCGACGTCGCCCAGTTCAACCCGGCCTTTGGCGATGCAGGCACCATGCCCAGCTACGACCCCGTGAGCAAACACTATTATGCCAAACAGGATAGAGGCAACCTGGTATTTGTCGTCGATGCCAAACAACGCGAAAAACTGCAGGAAATCAAACTCGACTTTGCCAAAGCACAAGTGGCGCACGACGATGTCAGCGACCACTATATTGCCTTTACAGGCGTCGCTGGCAATGAGTTGGCGTTACTGGATGTCGACCACAAAGCCGTATTGATTTTTGACTTGAATGGTCAGTTTGTCGGCAAAAGTGCGCTGCCTGCCAGCATGAAGTTACGTTCACAAAATCACTTTAATGGCCTGGGGTATACCAACGGCATGATGTTTGTCTACCACGAGCCAGAAGGTGAGTTTGGCACCTACTATGGCTTTAAAGTGGTTAAATAAGTTTGAACGACCATAATAAAAAACCGCGCCTAGGCGCGGTTTTTTATTATCTGTTTGATTCGGTTATTGACTCGCAACATTCAGCTTGGGCGTGTCTGAAGCAGGCGCATAATGCCAGTGATTACGCCAGGCACCCACTACCAGGTTCGGGTAATCAGGTTTGCCCAGACTACCGTTATAACGACCCAGCGCACGATAATAATCGCCGCGTTCAATATCCAGGTAATGGCGCAAAATAGTACAGCCGTAACGCAGGTTTAAACGCATATCAAACAGATTGTGCTCGTTGACACCAATCGACTTCACCCAGAATGGCATCACCTGCATATACCCGCGGGCACCTACGCTGGATACCGCATACTTTTTAAACCCACTTTCAACGTGAATCAGGCCCAACACCATTTGCGGATCCAGCCCTGCACGTGTGGCTTCGTAGTGTACAGACTTAAGGAAATCTTCACGGTATTGCGCATCAGGCATACGCTTGGCCAGGCGGGCAGACATATCCTGCAACCATTGTTGTGCCGACAGCTCGTTATCAAATAACAATCTTGGCGCAGCGAGGTCGCTGACAGACTTCTGCATCAGCGCCTTGACGCTATTGGCAAGCGGCTCCTCTTTCTGGTTGCCCGCAAAAGACGGCGCTGACCATGCACACAGGCCGGCCAGCAACAAGGCAAACAAAAAGAAGAATGCTTTTTTCATTGCGTCTATTGTAATCAAATTCATCCCGCCACAGGCGCCAAACAGAGGGATGAAATCCCTCTAATTACTGACCAAGTTTGTCACGCAAAAAGGCCACACATTCAGTCACTTGCAAGTTTTGTGCCTCAGCGTCAGTACGGCCTTTATATTCGACTTTACCTTCAGCCAAACCACGGTCACCAATCACCACGCGATGCGGGATGCCCATGAGGTCGCTTTCGGCGAACATGACGCCCGGGCGCTCACCACGGTCATCCAGCAGCACATCCACACCCGCTTGTTGCAACTGGGCGTAGAGGTCATATGCGGCTTGTTTGACTGCGTCGCTCTTGTCGAGGCCAATCGGGCAAATCACCACGGCAAACGGCGCCATACTCAATGGGAAAATAATGCCTTTTTCGTCGTTGCCCTGCTCAATCGCTGCACCGACGATACGTGATACACCGATGCCATAACAGCCCATTTCCATCACTTGTGTCTGACCATTTTCGTCCAGGTAAGTCGCCTGCATGGCCTCGGAATATTTGGTACGCAATTGGAAAATATGGCCAACTTCGATGCCACGACACAAATCCAAAGTACCTTTGCCATCCGGGCTGGCATCGCCAGTTACCACGTTGCGGATATCCGCCACGATAACTGGCTCTGGCAAATCGCGGCCAAAATTCACACCCGCCAGGTGGAACTTAGGTTTATTGGCGCCACAAACGAAATCACTCATGAGTGACACGGTTCTATCGGCCACTACGCGCACATTGGCATTAACGCCAACCGGGCCAATAAAGCCAGGTGGGCAGCTCAAATTGGCACGGATTTCTTCTTCAGTCGCCAGGCGGAAGTCCTTGACGCCGTCTACCTTGCCAAACTTCACTTCGTTAAGCTGGTGGTCGCCACGCAACAAGGCCAGGGTAAATACGTCATC
>Ga0208513_100330_pt1 | contig 12799 bp, 10 predicted proteins | sample LakWasMet45_HOW7_2_FD_183883 | JGI IMG/M metagenome (GOLD analysis project Ga0208513, IMG submission 183883) | Freshwater sediment methanotrophic microbial communities from Lake Washington under simulated oxygen tension - Sediment Metagenome... | ecosystem: Environmental > Aquatic > Freshwater >...
TTTCGTCTCCGGTTGCTCTCCACCCCACCTCGCGGCGGCGCAGTTACCTTCGACTACATGGGCTGTGACTTCCCATGACAAGGACTTTCACCTTGCTAACTAAGCGTCATCACGGACGCACTCATACTGGCATGGATGCCAGTATCCAGTCACATGGATGTGAAGGTATGACTTGGCATAATGCCTAAATCGGATATGGGTGCCAGGAATAGTCACCCTCCCTGGCTCTAGATTCCGGCATCCATGCCGGAATGACGGAGTCTTTTGCGTTGGCTGAAGCATCTTTATAATCAGGTCGGATTTTGCTAAGTTGGGCGGTAAGCGGAAGGCGTAACATTGGCGATTGATTGTGATGACTTTCGGTCCCCTCTTGGCAACGGCTGTCGGCGTTAATCCAGTTCCTGCATCGATGCCGTAACGCGGCTCAACCGGTCAACGGATCGGTGCGTGATCATGCATTATTCTCCGGCTCGGAAAATTGATCGCGAATCTTGAGAATTTCGGGTAACTGTTCCAAAAATACCGCCACCAGCTCAGGATCAAAATGAATGCCGCGATTTTCCTTGATCAGGTCCACAGCCGCTTCAAGCGTCCAGGCCTTTTTGTAGGGCCGCGCCGAAGTCAATGCATCGAACACGTCGGCCAGCGCCGCAATCCGCCCGGTCAACGGGATGGCCTCGCCGGACAGGCCGTAAGGATAGCCACTGCCGTCCCATTTTTCATGGTGGGTCAGCGCAATTTCGCCGGCGCACTTCATCAAGTCGGAATCATCGCCTTCGAGAATATTGGCGCCGATAACGGCATGGCTCTTCATGATTTCCCATTCTTCGGGTTCGAGTTTGTCGGGCTTAAGCAGGATATGGTCGGGAATGCCGATTTTACCGATGTCGTGCATGGGACTGGCATGTAACATTAACTCGCAATCGGCCTCATTCCAACCGATGGATTTCGCCAGCAAGGCCGAGATGTGGCTCATGCGCAGAATATGGTTGCCGGTTTCGTTATCGCGATATTCGGCGGCGCGTCCCAGCTGTTGTACCACCTGTAGCCGGGTGCGGCGCAGCTCGGCGGTACGGGTCTGCACCATTTCATCCAACACCGCTTTTTGATCATGAAGCATGCGATGCATCAATTGCGCATCGAGCATATTGCGCACTCGCGCCAATAACTCATTGCAATAAAAAGGTTTGGTGATGAAGTCGCGCGCGCCTGAGTTAAGGGCGCGCAGCAAAAAATCCTGACCATGCTGGGCGGTGAGTATCACCACCGGAGGAAATAGGGGATCATTAAGCGCCTTAAGCTGTTCCATCACCTCAAAACCGTCCAGATGAGGCATATTAATGTCCAGCAAAATCAGGTCGGTACGGGCCTGCCGGTAAATCTCCAATACCTGTCTGGAATCCTGCACCAGCACCAGATTGCTATAACCTTGGGCAGACAGCATTCTATCCAGCAATTTCAGGTTTACCGACTCATCATCGACGATGAGAATACGAGCAACCTCCTTCTTGTACATGGTGTTTACCTTATATTTATCGTCTGACCGGTCTGCCGTGATTGTAGATCAACGCGTCAATTTTTCAAACTTTAACGCGCATTTTCGATTAACTTCTTAAATCCTTGCAGACTGACAGCCCGGACAGCGATTATCGTCGACTACGGAAACTACATGCCCAAAAAAACGTAGCAGATGATGACCGCTACGCCGATTACAATCAGTTTGAATTTATTGGTCAACGACTGCTCTCGCCAATAATAAAGCACGCTTGCTTTCTGATGCGCACAGGCTGACAACAGACTGCTTTTACAACGCCGGTAAAAAGACGGCAGCGCCCGCAACAGCCGGTAAAGCCCATAGACAACGAAAGTCGCTAGGGTATAAAAAACAATAACCTGCGTTTGATGAAGATCGGTATGAAAAAGGTGTTCGACGAGGTGGTCAAGATTAAGCTCGATAAACTCAAAGGAAAGGTGGAGTATTTCAAAAAAATGCTCGAACAGGAAATGGAGCAGTTCTAGCAATAAGCCGAAGACTACGTCGGGGGCAACGATAACGGCTATGACGGCGGCCAGGATAAGTCCCCTAACCCGGATTTGTTGCGATCGTTTTTTAGCGACATACCCGGTCAATAATTCGCGATCTTCATCTTTCATATTGATGAAATGCGCGCCAACAAAATAAGGATGCTGACTATCGATTGCCTGAATGTTTTTGCAATAAACAACCTTGCCGAACGTTACGATAACCGCCATGCCCGATGCAGGCAGTATCTTGATTGCCAGATAGTCGCCTTCTTTAAGCGCCTCCTCGCAACTGAAAGCCATGCCGCTGACACTGAGGTTAACATTGCAGGTTTCGCTTTCATTAAACAGAACTTCCTGCGTCGCAATATCCGGCCGGTTTTTTTTCAGGCCCGGCAATAATGCCGAGTACTGCGATCCCATTTCAACATCTGTAGACAATGAGGGAATATTGGAAAGACTATCGACATCAAGATACGGTTCGGTCAGCTGCTCTTCATCTATTTTTTGATAAAACAGATTAACTTCATCATAAATTCGAAAAAAAACTCTTCGGTTTTTATTTTTCGTCACGTTGACCTTATCCATAATCTACAACCTCTAAACCTTATATTGTCAGGATTTGATTACACTTATTACACGTCAAACATATCTAAGCCTGATCAGTGCATTGTACCCCAGCTTGGTTCCACTTATGATTCCCACGCTCTGCGTCACTGCCATTAAGTTAAGCGTTGTAGGAGCGGGGCGCGCCCGCGATGATGGCGCTATAACGCTGCCATCGCTGTGCAAATATCGCGGGCGCGGCCCGCTCCTACGGCGTGTCTATGTGCTTAACTTAATGGCAGTGGCGCTCTGCGTGGGAACCCAATCAGAGAGGCTACGGCGTTCCGAACCGCTGAGCGGTTCAGGCTGCATTCCCACGCAGAGCGTGGGAATGATGAGTTTATTTACCGACCCTATCCTAAGCCCGATTAGTGCATTGCAGCCTAGCTTGGTTGAAGACACTTTTAGCCCACCCAAACTCTGGCGTTTCTGAACAAGCGCATCCATGCGCCATATTCATCCCAATCATCCGGGCGCCATGAATTTTGCACTGCTCTAAAACAGCGCTCCGGGTGCGGCATCATAATGGTAAAGCGTCCGTCCGTGCTGGTCAGGCCGGTAATGCCGAACGGCGAACCATTGGGATTAGCCGGGAATTCCGTGGTTAACTCGCCGTAGTTATCGACATAACACAAGGCAACAGCGCCCGCCTCCAGCGCAACCGCCGGATCCACGGCAAATTCCGCCCGCCCTTCGCCATGCGCAATGGCGACCGGCATCCTGGAACCTTCCATACCGGCAAACAGGATGGACGGCGACTTTTGCACTTCAACCAAGGCCACCCGCGCCTCGAATTGTTCCGAAGTGTTGCGCATGAAGCGCGGCCAATATTCAGCGCCGGGGATGATGTCTTTTAATCCCGACATCATCTGGCAACCGTTACAAACGCCCAAAGCGAACGTGTCGGGGCGCTGGAAAAACGCGGCGAATTCATCGCGGCAGCGCGGATTGAATAAGATCGATTTTGCCCAACCGCCGCCTGCGCCTAATACGTCGCCATAAGAAAATCCGCCGCAGGCAACCAAACCGGTGAAATCGGCCAAGCTCACCCGGCCGTGAATAATATCGCTCATATGCACGTCGATGCCGGCAAATCCGGCCCGATCGAATGCCGCCGCCATTTCCACATGACCGTTAACGCCCTGCTCCCGCAGTATCGCGACTTTGGGTCTTGGCGCTTTTTTAAAGCGTCTGGTCACGTCGTAGTCGACATCAAACGTCAACACAACATTCAAGCCGGGATCGCCATCATCGGCGATGCGTTCAAACTGTTGCTTTGCGCATTCCGGGTTATCGCGCAGCGCCTGCATTTTACAGCTAAGCTCGGACCAGATGCTTTGCAGCTCGGCTCGGCCTGCGGAATATACAACCTCGCCTGAATGGCGAACGGTCAGCTGCTGCTCTTCCATGACCTTACCGATCACATACGTGCAATCGATCAGGCCCGATTGCTGCAACAGCGCCACGACGCCCTTGCAATCGCTCTGACGCACCTGCAATACCGCGCCCAACTCTTCGTTAAACAATGCCGCCAGCGCATCGTCGCCCAGGCTGTCGAGCGTCAGGGTCACGCCCAGCCTGCCCGCAAACATCATTTCCGCCACCGTTGCCAACAAACCGCCATCGGAACGATCATGGTAACTCAGCAGTTTGCCTTGTTCGTTGAGCGTTTGTATTGTATCGAAGAAAGCTTTCAGCAGGCTTGCATCGTCCAAATCGGGGCATTCGTTACCGAGTTGGTTGTAGACTTGCGCCAATACCGATCCGCCCAAACGATTTTTACCGGCGCCCAGGTCAATCAGGATCAACGCACTGTCTTCATCCGACACATAACGCAATTGCGGAGTCAGGGTGAGATTAATATCGGCAACCGGTGCAAACGCAGTAATCACCAGCGACAACGGCGAGGTCATGGTTTTTTCTCCCCACACCGTAAGCATCGACAAGGAATCCTTGCCCACCGGTATTGCAATGCCCAGAGCCGGACACAACTCCATGCCCACCGCTTTGACGGTATCGAACAATGCCGCATCTTCGCCCTGATAACCTGCTGCGGCCATCCAATTAGCGGACAGCTTGATTTTTTTCAACGACTCTATATTGGCTGCGGCAATATTGGTGATGGCCTCGCCTATCGCCATACGGCCGGATGCCGGCGCATCAATGACAGCAATCGGCGAACGCTCGCCCATGGCCATCGCCTCGCCGGTCGCGGAATGAAAGCCCACGGCGGTGACCGCAACATCGGCCACCGGCACCTGCCAGGGGCCGACCATTTGATCGCGCGCGACCAAGCCGGTAACCGAACGGTCGCCGATGTGGATCAAAAAGCTTTTATCGGCAACCGCCGGGAATGCCAAGACCCGCTTGACCGCCTCACTCAGCGTGATGCCGCTTAAATCCAGCGCTGTAGTATTGGCCGGAACATGCTCGACATTACGATGCAGCTTGGGCGATTTACCGAACAACACCGACATCGGAATATCGACCGGCTTGTCGCCGAGCAACTCGTCGTTCAGCAATAAATGCTCTTCTTCGGTCGCCTCGCCGATCACCGCAAACAAGCAATGTTCGCGTTCGCAAAAGGCGGTAAACAGCGCCAGCGATTCGGGTTTAATCGCAACGACATAACGTTCCTGCGCTTCATTGCACCAAATCTGCATCGGCGACATGCCTATATCGGCGTTATGCACCCTGCGTAATTCGAAACGGCCGCCGCGCTCGCAGTCGTGGATGATTTCCGGCACCGCGTTGGACAAACCGCCTGCGCCAATATCGTGGATGGACACAATCGGCGTATCGCTGCCCATCGAATTACAATGATTGATGACTTCTTGGCAACGGCGTTCCATTTCGGGATTTTCCCGTTGCACGGAGGCGAAATCCAGATCCTCCGAACCGGCGCCGGAAGCTTGCGAGGAAGCCGCGCCGCCGCCGAGACCGATCAACATCGCAGGACCGCCCAGGATGATAATCAACGAACCGGCCGGAATCGGCTGTTTCTTGACCAGCATAGGCCGAATGTTGCCCAAGCCCCCTGCGATCATGATCGGTTTGTGATAGCCCCTGAATTCATTGTCTTTGCCGGGAACCGCCTGCTCGAAACTGCGGAAATAACCGGTCAGATTGGGTCTGCCGAATTCGTTGTTAAACGCCGCGCCGCCGAGCGGACCTTCCAGCATGATGGTCAACGCCGAGGCGATGCGCTCCGGCTTGCCGTTATCGGCTTCCCAAGGCTGGGGAAAGCCGGGGATTTTTAAATGCGACACCGAAAAACCGGTTAAACCGGCTTTCGGCGCAGAGCCGCGGCCGGTCGCGCCTTCGTCGCGAATCTCGCCGCCGGAGCCGGTAGCCGCACCGGGATAAGGCGAAATGGCGGTAGGATGATTATGGGTCTCGACTTTCATCAGCAAATGCGCGTCTTCTTCGACATAAGCGTATTCGCCGGTCTGCGCATTGCGTATGAAAACCCGCTCGGTTGAACCGGTCATGACCGAAGCATTGTCGTTATAAGCCGACAAAATGCCTTCCGGGCTTTTTGCCGCGGTATTGCGGATCATCTTGAACAAGGATTGCGCTTGTTCTACGCCGTCTATCGTCCAGTCGGCGTTAAAAATCTTGTGTCGGCAATGCTCGGAATTGGCTTGGGCAAACATCATCAATTCAACATCAGTCGGATTTCTGCCCAAGGTTTGGAAGCTTTCGGTCAGATAATCGATTTCATCATCCGACAAGGCCATGCCCAATTCCGTATTCGCGGCAACCAGCGCGTCGCGTCCCCGCTCGGCAATTGCTCCCTGCATTGCTCTACCTCCTGCATCCATGCAGTCGTCGATAATCGCAACATTCAGTAACGGCTTGGGCTGATGCAGCGCAAATAATTCGGGTTCGATGTCGCCGTCCAAAACGGTTTGGGTCATCCGGTCATGCAACAACGCTTTCACAGCTGCCGATAACGGTTCCTCAACAGCCAAGGTATATTCAATGCCCCGCTCAATGCGTTTAACATCGCATAATCCGCAACGCTGGGCAATCTCGGTCGCCTTGCTGGACCAAGGTGAAATCGTGCCCGAGCGCGGCACGACCAGCAAACGTTTACCCGCAACAGCAACGCCTGACTGCGTAGAACCGTAAGACAACAACTGTTTTAAAATCCCGGCTTGACTGTCATCCAAGTCATTTTCAATATCCACAAAGTGAATAAACCGTGCTGAGACGGCCTTGATAGAGGGCTCTATAGCCTGAAGTCCGGCCAGTAGTTTGTTGATGCGAAAGTCGGAAAGCGCGGAAGTTCCAGAGATTTTTAACATGTGAAAAGAAGGTACAAGGTAAAAGGTGCAAGGTTCAAGGAGCGAAATGCAAGTATCGGCTTTTTAACCTTTTACCTTGCACCTTGCTCCTTTCACCTCAATAAATCACTTAGCCAAATCAGCTTTGATAGTGTTGTGCAAAAGCGTCAACAAACTTAAACTCGTCTCGTCAGACACCGGTTTTTGTTCTTTGTCCAAAATCACGACATCGGTCTGTTGGTCGTTTTCTACTAATTTGACAACATATTCTTGTTCAGTCACGTCAAATCCTTTAAACAAAAAAACCACCTCGTCCCAAATAGACCCGTCTTCCACTTCCTGCTTGTTCGGATCATACTGAACGCGAAACAGTCCTTGTTCCTGATTGCGATTAGTCACTTCAACAGACTTTCTGCTTAAGGCTTTGCCAACCATGCGCCATGCAATTACCGAGGGCGCGCCGATGCGCAACCGCCTTGCTTCCTCGCCGGCGTTAATCAATTCAACCTGAATTAATTTCCGGTCTACAGTCGGCGCCGTTTCAGTTGCCGGGGCAGCGGCAACATCGGCTGCCTCAACGACCGGAGCGGCGGGAACCTTTGCTCTTATATCGCCGGCAAGATCGGGCGGCATGACCAACGGTGGAATTTCAGTCGTAAACTGATAATCTTTTTCCTTGTCCGGAAATAAATTCTTTATGGTGCTGCATGCCGGTACATTGGCCAACACAGCAACGATAATGAGCGACCTGATTTGAGTTTTCATAATCTGTGTTAAATAACTTCAGCCTGGCGCATTGCATCACGCACCGCATCGAAACAATCTTCCGTTAACCAGGTTAACGGTAAACGAATCCCCTTCCCCATCAAGCCCATTTCGGCAACCGCCCATTTAACGGGAATCGGGTTAGACTGAATGAACAGGTTTTTGTGCAATGCGGCCAGTTTTTTGTCGATGGCTAAAGCGTTTTCTTCATCGCCCGCTATCGCCAGCATAATCATTTCATGCACCTGTTTTGGCGCGACATTGCCCGTTACCGTAATGCTGCCGTTACCGCCCAGCAGGCAAAACTCGCGACTGCTCGCATCATCGCCGGTATAAATCGCAAAATCGTCACCGGTCAGATCGCGGATTTGTTTAACCCTGGACAGGTCGCCGGTCGCTTCTTTAACGCCGACGATGTTCTTGACATGGGACAAGCGGCCAACGGTTTCCGGCAACATATCGCAAGCGGTGCGCCCAGGCACGTTGTATAAAATCTGCGGAATGTCGACAGCATCGCTAATCGCTTGGTAATGCAGGTACAAGCCTTCCTGGGTAGGCTTATTGTAATAAGGCGTGACAATCAGGCAGGCGTCGGCGCCCGCTTCTTTGGCCAAGCGGGTCAGGTTAATCGCTTCGGTTGTCGAATTTGCGCCGGTTCCGGCAATGACCGGTATCCTGCCGCCGACATAGTCGACCACGGACTTGATAACATCGCAATGCTCATGCTCATCCAGCGTCGCCGATTCGCCTGTGGTGCCGACCGCGACCAAGGCGTCCGTCCCCTCCGTTATATGGAACTCCACCAACCTTTTTAAGCTTTCCTTGTCCACCGCACCGCGTTCATCCATCGGTGTTACTAAAGCTACGATACTACCTTGAATCATGAAATCTCTCGATCAGAATTAATGCTGTTACAAAATTGTCGCCATTATAACAAGCAAATACCTAAAACTCAGCTTGCTAGGTAATTTTACTGGTTTTTAGCTAAAAAACGCCCTGAATCTTGCCGGGCCATGCTGTTACAGCCAACAGGCCGCTATGCAGACCTTCCAGGTTTTAAAAACCTGGAAGGTCTAACGTGCAACGTTTCGAACGGAGCGGCATGCCCCATCCAGCCGCAGATAACGATGAGTTTATGTTTCGGGAAGTTATTACCGACCATACCCTAAGCACTATCACGATCAGTATTCGCACCAATAGAACAAACGATTTTTTTATGTAAAATTGATTTCAAATTGAGATTGCATTGATGCAGGGGGGGGGGGGCAATTTGGCGACGAAGGATCGTCGGCGTAAGGATAAAGTATGGATATTCGGGTAACGCTAAGCACTATCACGATCAGTATTCGCACCAATAGAACAAACGATTTTTTTATGTAAAATTGATTTCAAATTGAGATTGCATTGATGCAGGGGGTTTTTCAGTTTGGCGACGAAAGGGTTATATAAAAAAAGTCTTGATTAGCTAGATGCTTCAGTCAGCGCTAAAAGTTCGTCATTCTGGCAGGGATGCCGGAATCCAGTCACATGGATGTGAAGCCATGGACGAGTATCGAGCCTAAATCATGCAGCAATGGTATCGGCAAGTTACCGTCCATGGCGCTGGATACCGGCATCCCTGCCGGTATGACGGTGCCGGCTGAAGCATCTAGCTAATCAGGAAAGAAGTACCGCGTTATCTGTTCATCGACAACCGTGCGCAAAATTAGCATTACCCATGCAGCCGTATTCGAGTAACAACATATATTTGTCACAGAGGCTTTGCCGTAGTTAGCGATTCTCTAAAACGCGAGATACGCTGGAGCATCTGGGACTAAAAAATCCACTCAGATTTTGCTCTGATTGGAGTCAACTGAAAGGAGCTTTATATAACCAAGGAGTTAACCCCCGTACACAGACGGGTCGTGTGCCGACGGGGTAAACAATTTTCGACCTGATTATCACTTTTGGAGAATCATCATGAAAACTTTAAACACATTATTGAAAGCCTTTTGGCAAGATGAAGCAGGCCTGACCATGGTTGAATACGCGGTGGCAGGAACGCTGATTACCTTAGGGGCGGCGCTCGCTTTTACAGCTCTTGGAGGAGCCGTTACGACCCAAATCGGCGCGATCACCACCCAACTTACAGGAGCGTAGTATTGGATGGGCTGCGTTTTGCCCATCCCGACTGAAAATGCGACGTGGCGGGTTAACTAAGTTGCGACGGGTTCTGCGCAAGCGGAAAAAAATGGATTTTTGCAAAGCTCGAACTGATTTAATCCGCCACCAAGCCAGGTCGCGCTGATGAGCGCTGCGGCCTTTGGTGATCGAATGACGCCGTCGTTGGCACAGAACACAATCGAGCGCTACATGAAACATGCGTTTCATCCGCAAAGCCGGACCTCGGCAATCCTCTCCTAAAAACAGTTGTTTTTGATTTTTCCCTCAGCTTTATCGTAATCATGATGGCACCCGAAAGCTATTACGCCTGAGCTTTAGTGTTACATGATTAAGCGCATTTACCGGGGCATAAGACTTGCCGACAATGCCGCGTAGGGGTGTTCAAAACCCTAACAGCCGCACGCAACGCGCGCCCTTATACATCCAAGAGGAGATTAATTTGAAACGCCTCCCTAACTTATATGATCCCCGAAAAGATTGACCTTGCAGCTCGCCGCCCGGCGGCTAAATAGCTAACTAATGCAACATCCGGACATGATTCGTGCTTTTCCCGAACCAAGAATTTTGCCAAAAATAACGTTCGCTTAGGCGTGCGCATGAAATAACGTGAACAACTCGCGCCGATGGAGTGCAAGCTTTGCTTGCGCTTGCAGGCGAAGCCTGCACTCCGGCGTCCCATATTGCCCATGACTTGCCACGCAGCGCGCGAACAAGAGCAAACATGCAGACCTTCCAGGTTTTTAAAACCTGGAAGGTCTAACCGGCAACGGACCGGTGCCGGAAGACTAAAGGACAACCCGGTTAAATGCCTGATTTTGTAAGTATTCGCACGTATTTTATCAACGCACTTTCCTTGCTAGAGTGTAAATCATCAATTTAAGCTTAAAAAACACTCAATTTTCCCTTAAATCTTAGATAAGGATATGCACATGACTTTGAATAGCATACCGACGGGAGTTCTTATAGCCGTTTTGATAACAGCCGCCGTTATCGATATGAAACGTCACCGTCTCCCTAATAGCCTAACCGCAAGTGCAGCCCTGTTGGGCATAACCATGCAATGCTGGCTACAAGGGGGAAGCGGATTCTTAAACGGCTTAGCCGGTTTTTTTACCGGACTGCTGTTGTTTTTACCCTTTTACGCCATGCACTGGATGGGCGCCGGCGACGTCAAGCTGATGGCGGCGGCGGGAACCTTTCTCGGCTGGCCGGATAGCTTGCTCGCCGTGGCATTAACGACCGGCACAGGTTCCATTGCCGCTTTAGGCTTACTGGCCGCGCAAGGCGGCTTGATCGACTACGGACGCCGCTACGGCTTAATGGCCAAATGTCTGTTCTGCACCGGCAAGGTCGCTTATGTGCCGCCCGCGCCGGAGGAATCGTCATCGCTGCTTTTCCCCTATGCACTGGCCATCGCCCTTGGCACCTTGGCGACGCTAGCCTGGGTCGGGCGATTGGATCCTTTCATTGAAACTTTAGGAGGCTTTGTCCATGCGTAACGATACCTTGGCGTTTGAGGAAGAAGCGATTCGGCAAATCGCGCCGCGACCTCGCAATCTTGCCGAAACCGGACTGGCTCAGGATTTTCTTTGCGACCTGCTGGCCAAGCATTGCTACTGGGGCGGCATCCTCAACCAACAGCAATTGGTCGAACGAACCGCGCTGGCTTGGCCGGTTCTGGAAAGCCTGCTCAATTTCATGCGCACCTCAGGCTATATTGAGGTACACAGCCCCAACGAAAACTCCATGCTGCTGCGTTACGCCTTGACCGAACGGGGCCGCAACCTGGCCTTGGACGCCCAGCTGAAAAGCGGTTACGCAGGCTATGCGCCGGTACCGCTGGCGCTCTATGAACGCGTCGTGCAAGCGCAATCCATTCACAACAACCTGGTCACCCGCGAAGACATGACCCGAGTTTTTAAAGACATTGTCATCCGGGAATCGGTGCTAGACCAACTAGGCCCGGCGATGCACTCGGGCCGCCCTATCTTCGTTTACGGTCCGCCGGGCACCGGCAAAACCTACACCGGAATGCAACTGCTCGGCCTGCTCGACGATTCGATACTGATTCCCTATGCGCTGGCGGTCGGCGATTACGTGGTGCAGTTTTTCGACCCCTCCGTTCATCATCCCTTGGTCGGCGCGGACAAATCGGCTCAATTCATGCTGGATGAAGGCCACGATCCGCGCTTTGTCCGCTGTCGTCGTCCATCGGTGATCACCGGCGGCGAACTGACGCTGGAGATGCTGGAACTGGCGCACGATGCCGCGACCAAACAATATTTCGCGCCGCTGCAACTGAAAGCCAATAACGGCATCTATATGATCGACGATCTCGGCCGGCAACGGGTTGAATGTACGGATCTGCTCAATCGCTGGATTGTGCCGCTGGAACAGAAGCAGGACTATCTGACCGTCGGCTGCGGCACCCGATTTCCGGTGTCCTTCGATGTAGTGCTGATTTTCTCGACCAACCTGAATCCGCTGGCGCTCGCCGACGAGGCCTTCTTACGCAGACTCGGCTACAAAGTCCGCTTCGAAGTTCTCACTGCGGAGGAATACGAAAGCATTTGGCGGCAGGTGTGTAAGAAACACGCCATCGCATTCGACGCAACAGTCTTCCGCTACGTACTGAAGCTTTACCGCAGGGAAGACAGGCCGCTGCTGCCTTGCCAACCCAGGGACTTGTTAGGCTTGGTCATGGATCAATGCCGTTATCAAGGCCTCGCTAACCAAGTCACCGACGAACGCCTGGCATGCGCATGGAACAGTTATTTTGTGCGGCCGGTTTCAGACCCTGAACCGCTCGCACACGGTAAACCCGATGCTTTACACCCCGCCTCAAACCCACTTGTTATAGATAAGGAGAACAGAATATGTTGAACGGTAGAACACTCACGCTCTTTTTTATGGCGCTGGCTTTAGCTGTCGTCGCGGTTTTAATCGCACAACGT
>Ga0208513_100331_pt1 | contig 12753 bp, 10 predicted proteins | sample LakWasMet45_HOW7_2_FD_183883 | JGI IMG/M metagenome (GOLD analysis project Ga0208513, IMG submission 183883) | Freshwater sediment methanotrophic microbial communities from Lake Washington under simulated oxygen tension - Sediment Metagenome... | ecosystem: Environmental > Aquatic > Freshwater >...
AATCTAACTTCAGTATTAATTACCACAAAACTATTTCCGTTACGAATATTTTGAGTAAAGCCTCTCATGTTAGTTGCCAAAGCTTGGTATTTATATTCTCTAGTACGATCAATCTGAATATCGTTATTAAATCTTGGAACTACCCATCCATCAACACCTCCTAAATAATACATCACTTTCTGATTTGCCAAAGAACTTGATCCTGCTATTCTACTTGCAAATATTATCTGACGATGAATACGATCATATCTTCTGTAATCGAATCCAACATTAAGCATATTCTGTGTTGGCTTGCCAATAGATTTCAATATGTCGACTACACTCTCATTGTTAGAGCCCAATTCTTTGAATTGTTCTACATAAAATTTATAACGTGTTCCATTATATAAATTCAATCCTTTGTTTACTGTATTATCGTAAACGTATTCTAAACGATATCCAAAATTATCAGCATAGAAATTTGGTACATTTATACTGAAACTATCTGTCGATAAAAATATTAATTCATCTCTTCTATATAGCACAGATCCTCTCAATGAACTATGTTCGTTAAATGGATACTTAGCAATATACTTGAACTCATAGCTATTGGTTTTTACAGCTCCGAATCCAAAGAATTGATTTCCTCCTTGTTTGTAAAAAATGAACTGCTTATCTAATCGCTTTTTCAAATTCTCAAAACTGATGTAATACTCCGGTATTGTTAAATTTCCTGCAAGTTTAAATCCTCCCGTAATTCTATAATCCTCCATTAAATCAGATGAACCAAGTTTTATTAATGCATTAACATTTGAGTTAATGTATATCGGACCAACTCCTGTAAATTGCTGATAGGTAGAATTCGTTATTAAACTATTGTCGATCTGACTAACAATATAATTCGTAGAAAATTCTGGAGTGTATGGACGAGGTGAAGACTTCTTAAAATAATCTTCTAAACTTGTGATAGTAGTTTTATTTTCGGAAGATTTTTGAGTAGGAGTTTTAATATAAACTATTTGATATCCTCTAGCAGTCTTCTGAGTTACTGCAGTAGTTTGATCAGATTTTTTCCTAGGGAAATCTGTTTGAAAATAATAGGTATCAAAGGCGCTGGTTTTATAAGTACTCGTATCGAATTCGCCTGATGATGAATTTAAAAGTGAATCAGTAATCGCAATCATCTTCAAAGAATCGGCACGTTGTACTGAATCTTTTTGTCGCTTCAGTTCTATGCTTGCTAATTTCTGTGCATTTGCTTTTTGTTGTTTAATAGCAAACGGTGTGATAATGACATTTGCAGAATCTCCAATTGATTTATTCAAGGGTCTCACAAATATTTTATTTAATCCATTATCAGCGATAATTTCTGAAAACCTTCTTGATTTTCTAGATTGATTATGATCTATAATATTTCTAGAATAATTAGTAGCTGGGTATGAACTAAAAGTATCCTTATACACTGTGATTGTTGTATCATACCAAAATATCGTAGTATCATAACTATATACAGCAACACTATCAAACACTAAAATATTTCTATTCACAATCCCCGACTCATCACTTAAATAAGCCATTTTAGCCGTATCAATATTAATAGGCTTCAACTCATTTATATTTGGTGTATTAGTAACTCTAGTTAATGATCTTCCTCTCTTATCATAATCATACAAAAACAAATCGTATGAACTTATCAAAGGGAATCTAGAATAAGCAACATTTCTCAATGTATCTTCAATACGATTAGAACTAAAGATGATTTGATCTGTGCGTTCTACAAATCTCGGATTCAAATCATCGTACCAATCGTTTGTTATTTGATCATCACGTCTAGAAGGAATATCATAAACATAAATATCAGACTGACCATTTCTCAAAGCAGATAAGACCCATTTTCTTCCATCTTTAGAATAATCGAAATCTAAAATCTTCTCGTACTTATACATATTCACCTGCACATTCTCTTTTTTATCACGAAGATTTATGATCTGAACAAAAGGCATACTGTTTTTTTCGTATGCAACAGCTAGTAAGAAACTACTTGGGTGCCAAGTTAGAATTGGAGTACTTCCTTGTTGTAAGAAAGCAACCGATTTCATTCCGCACTGAAATACTTTTTTTGTTTTATTAGTTACTAAATTATATAGATAAACCTTGTAACGCCCGTCTTTATTGATGATGTATGCATACTGCTTTGCATCAGGTGATACAGCAAATTGAACATAATTTAATTTACCAAAACGTTTTTTGTTCTTATGTATAAATCGCTCTTTAGGATTTTGAAGCTCTTTATTACTGTCTTCGTATTTATATAATTTTTGATAATATTCTAACCACTTCGGTCCAAGTTCTTTAAAATCTAAACCGATAATATAAGTAAAACCATTTTCAGCATTCTTGTTTACTCTTGTCATGTAAACAATATTTGAAATAGAAGCTACACCATAATTATCAACAACGTATTTCCAGATAGAATGTCCTGCAACAACCGCATCACTTTCTGCAATTCTATTAAACTTTTTAAAACGATTATTTAAAATTCCATCTTTTAAATCATTATCAATTTGAATATTCCACTCTTCTGATAAGTATGAAGTTAAACCAGGTAGAAACCAATCGGGTAAGGTTAATAATGTTGAATTAGAAACTTTCTCTTGAATATTTCCGCCATACAACATTTCAGAAATTAATATTTGAGCAATTCCTTTTCGAATTTGTTTTTGAAGATCTATCGTATTTCCATCAAAATATATGAACAACTTGTTTCCAACAATTTGAGTTAGCCCACCAGTATTTTGTTGTTGATCGGTAATTAATCCTAAATTAGTTTGTTTTAAGTCGGAGAATTTATTGTACGACAATATTTTAATTCTTCCTTCTAATTTATAATCTAGGATATCTTCTATTTGCTTTAAATTTTGCTCTGCAATTTTACCAACCATTGCACCGAGCTCCTTACCATCTTTGTAATAATAAGTATCGAAATGAGGGGAGCGATAATAGAACCATTGAAAATCTTTATACTGAATTCTGTTTTTCCCGAAATCGGTTTGAGTACCTTGGGCCTGAGAGAATACCCATAAAGGTGAAAAGCTATATAGCATCACCATAATTATGATATACCCCAGTTTTCTATTCAGCATGAATTTTCGTTAAAAATAGAACATTAAAATTAAGGATTTATTTTGCTTGATGCCCTTAGATGTACAAATTTTTATCATTTTTGTTTATGTTAAAAATTAAAACCTTTACGTTTAACCCATTTCAAGAAAACACCTATTTGCTTATTAATGAGCAAAATGAAGGTATTTTAATAGATCCAGGATGTTATGAGCCTTATGAACAAAAGGAACTATTAGATTTTTTAAGTGCTGAAAAAATCACTTTAAAGCTATTAATCAATACTCACGCACATATCGACCATGTTTTAGGATGTGAATTCATTTACAGAACATTCGGACTAAAAACCCAATTGCACGCTGAGGAATTACCAGTATTTAGAGCAGTTAGTACTTATGCATCTAATTACGGATTCGTATATCAACAAGCTCCAGAACCTACAGAAATATTAAAAGAAGGTGATGTTATTCGATTTGGAGAAGATAAATTAGAAGTATTATTCTGCCCTGGCCATAGCCCTGGTAGTGTTGTATTTTATTGTAAAGAACAACATTTTGCTATTGCAGGCGATGTGTTATTCTACAGAAGTATTGGTCGTACCGACTTACCAGGAGGTGATCATGCAACTTTACTTCGTTCTATAAAAACAAAATTATATATCTTACCTGATGAAACGGTTGTATATCCTGGACATGGTCCACAAACAACAATTGGTTCTGAAAAAATATATAACCCATTTGTAAACAGTTAACATGAAGCTATCCTATTTTTTTGCGAAGAGATATCTATTCTCAAAAAAATCTACACAAGCCATCAATATTATTTCTATAATATCGGTAATCGGCGTATGTGTGGGATCGGCTGCTTTATTTATTATTTTATCAGTATTCAATGGCTTTGAAGAATTAAACTTAATCTATTATCAAAAATTAAGTCCTGATTTAAAAGTATACAAAACCAACGATTCATTCTTCCACCCAAATCAGATTAGAGAATTAAAAGGAAGTTTAGATACTCAGAAATTCATTGGAGTAAATGTTCTAGAAGACCAAGCTTTATTAAGGTATCAGAACAATCCATATTATACTATAGTAAAAGGAGTTTCTAACGAATTCTTTAAAATTAAAGAAAAAGATTCTGTTCTTATTGCAGGTGATTTCTTTTTTAAAGACTCCTTAGCAGATTATGCTGTAATGGGAAATGGAATTACCAATGCCTTAGGGATAGATATATCTCAAACGATTCAGCACATAGATGTAATAGCACCGAAAGCGAATCTTTCAACTTCCAACCTAGATCCAAGTACAGCTGTTCATCAAAAATATTTTTATCCATCAGGAATATTCAGTGTTCAACAAGATTTAGATGAGCGATATATTTATACATCAATATTGTTTGCTCAAGATTTATTTGAAAAAAATGATTCCATCAATGGATATGAAATTTATGGATGTAATGAAAAAGAAATGCTTAGCATTCAAAATGAATGGAGCAAAAAACTACCTCAAGGATTTGAGATAAAAAACAGATATCAGCTGAACGAAACCTTGTACAAGGTACTAAACACTGAGCGTTGGGCGGTATACTTAATTTTAACATTAATACTTACAGTAGCCATTTGTAATATCATTGGAGCTGTTACGATGTTAATTATCGATAAGAAAAAAGACATTGCATTGTTAAGAGCGATGGGTATGGACGATTTTTCTATCAGAAAAATATATTTTATACAAAGTTTATTAATTGCAGTAATTGGTTTAATACTAGGATTAGTATTAGGAGTTGTATTTGTATATCTTCAAGATAAATATGGATTAATAACAATCGGAGGTTCAGCAGAATTTTTAATTCAGAAATATCCTGTTAAATTTATATATTCAGATTTATTTTTAGTTTTTGCAACAGTTATGGTATTGAGTGTTATTACTGGATGGTTAACTTCTGCACAAAGTAAAAAAGCAAGTGAAACCATTAAGGAAAGCATCTCATAACCCGAATTAATGAAAAAACTTTTATTTATTCTCTTCATCATATTTAGTAATCATCTGCTTGCACAAGATTTAATTGTGACAACCACTAATGATTCCATCAATTGTAAAGTCGTATCTGAAGAAGGTACTTTCACATTGTATAAAATAAATACATCAAGTGGCTTACAATCTAGAGCGATAAAGAATACAAGCGTTGCAAAGGTTAACAAAAATTATTTCAGTGTAAATACTGCTAATATTAGCTCTGTTCCAAAGAAACCCCTTAAAGAAACAAGCTTTAATGCTGGAATTGATTATACAATGTTGTTTAAAACATTTGATGTTGACGACGATCCCGACTTCAAAGAATTTTACAAAGATCTATCTAACGCAATTAGTTTTCACGCAGAAATTCAACATAGTTTTAATGAAAAAATAGGATTAAGTATTCGCTATGATTATTTTAAGTCGAGTGCTGAAAAGAATGATTATAAGTTCGTATATCAATTTCAAACTTATATCATGGATATTCAAGAAGAAGTGAGCATACATACACTATCTCCTGGATTGTATTATAAAATTCCTTTAATTGATGATATGAACATTAAATTGTTTGGGGCTTATGATCATAATTTCTATGATGATGCTGCAAAAATTAATAACACAACATTTGATGTGTTTGGAAATAAATCGGGTTTAGCTTTAGGTATTGGATACGAAAATATCATTAACAAAAATATTAGCTTATCATTTCAAATTAAATACAGAGCAAGTAAGTTGAATAAAATTACCTCTGTAAATGGAAGTGGCAGTGGAACAGATATAGAACTTTATGGACTGGATCGAATTAATATAAATCGATTAACTCTTGGATTAAATATCAGTTTGAAATAATAATTGAAATTTATTTTATCCCTAGTAATTCTAGAATTAGTGAATACGATTGCTTAGAAATGTTCTCTAATGCCAAAGGTATTTGCCAAGCACTGCGATTTCTGCGTTCCACATAATTAGAGATGCTTCTGATTTGAATACAAGGTACATTCATTTTTAAAGCAACGTAAAAAACAGCAGCACCTTCCATGCTTTCTACTTGTGGACTAAACTGCATGTTTGTATTCAAAATACTTGCTTCATTTCCGTGCACTTTATTTACCGTAATTCCTCTTACTTGTTTAAGATGTGCCAAGGTATTTATTTCTGGAAGCATCGGAGATTTTAATTCCCCCCATTCAAAAGGGAAATCATCATGCGTTTGTAATCCTAATTGAATGAGCGATAAGAAATCATCTCCATCTTCAGCTCCCATTTCTGAGAACAATTCTTTACGAACCCAAACTACTTCACCTAAAGAGATTGTTCTATCAAAGCTACCTGCAATGCCAATATTGATTACATAATCATATTTAGATGAAAGCAAGGCTTTGGTTAGCTCAAAAGTAGTATTCACCATTCCTACTCCAGTAATTAAAAAATCTACAGCAAACAATGCTTCTGCTGGCAATAATGCTTTTAATCCCTTTAATTCTGGTTCCGTTGCTACAACTACTAATATTTTCATCTTTAATTAAAATACTAAGTTAATCACTAAAACATGATTATAGAAATTGTGTTATATATTTGCATTACAAAACACCAAAATGATATATATTACTAGAAAAGAACATTTCAACGCTGCTCATAAGCTCTACAAAGAGGAATGGAGTGAAGAAAAAAACAAAGCTGTTTTTGGCAAATGTTCTAATCCAAACTGGCACGGACATAATTACGATCTATTTGTAACCGTGAAAGGGGAGATAAATCCTGAAACTGGATTTGTTATCGATTTAAAATTCCTAAGAGATATTATTAATACTGAAGTTATTGATAAATTAGATCATAAGAATATTAATTTAGATGTTGATTTCATGAAAGGCAAAATGGCTTCAACAGAAGTTCTTGCAAAAGAAATTTGGAATCAATTGGTAAAACCTATCGAAAAAGAAGGAGCATTTTTACACAGCGTAAAGTTGTTCGAAACAGAAAATAACTTTGTAGAATATTTCGGATAAAATGAAAAATCACAACAACATGACAGAGGAAAACGAGATGGATGGTTATCGTAAAATCGATAATTATAATCTTGAAAAAATAGACTCTATTGCAAAAAACTATTCATCAATTTTATCTGAAATAGGAGAAGACCCAACTCGAGAAGGTTTACTTAAAACACCAGAACGAGTTGCTAAAGCATTGCAATTCCTAACTCACGGATACGATGTTGATCCTGCGGAGATCCTTAGATCTGCTATGTTTAAAGAAGATTACTCTCAAATGGTAATTGTTAAAGACATTGAGATTTATTCTTTATGCGAACATCATCTTTTACCATTCTTTGGCAAAGCACATATCGCATATATCCCAAAAGGACATATTGTTGGATTAAGTAAAATACCTAGAGTAGCAGATGCATTCGCACGTAGATTGCAAGTTCAAGAAAGACTAACGAACGAGATTCGCGATTGTATTCAAGATACATTGAACCCAGCTGGTGTTGCTGTGGTAATTGAATGCAAACATTTATGCATGAGCATGAGAGGCATTCAAAAACAAAACTCAGTTACTACTACCTCTGCCTTTACAGGTGCTTTCGAAAACGAAAAAACCAGAGCAGAATTTATGCGATTAGTTACTGCAAGTTTAGATTAATTTCATCAAGACATAAAACAAAAAAGCCCAGCATTCACTGGGCTTTTTTTATGAATAACTTTTCTGATTTTAAACAATATAATAGTAAGTGTAGAAGTAATGACATGCTGCACCACCTACTACAAAGAGGTGCCAAATTTCGTGAAATCCTTTGTTAGGTTTTTGTTTGTCCATGTGATAAACCCATGATCCAAAAGTATAAAATGCTCCTCCTCCGAATAATAAGAACAAGGCATTGAATGGTAATTCTACGTACAATGTTTTAATACCTAATACAACCATCCAACTCATCGCTAAATACAAATAAAGCGATTGTTTATGGTGCATCATTTTGCCGGATAATTTTGATGTTACTCCGAAGATTACAATTCCCCATTGTAATATTAATAATGTCCAAAACACCCAACCTGTATACAATGCGATTAATGTTGGAGTATAGGTTCCAGCAATCATTAAGTAAATACTTGCATGATCTATTTTTCTCCAAGCCTTAATGCCCGCTTCAGTTTTGGGGATACCATGATACAATCCACTTGCTGCAAACAATAAAATAAAACACACCGAATATAACACCGAAGAAAATTCTCCCATTGGTGTGCTCGCTTTCATAAACAAAAAGTAACCTGCAGGGAATCCTAAAATTGCAGGAATAATATGTGTGTAAAAATTAGCTGGCTCGCGGATTATCGTTTTCATTCTCCTTCTTCTTTCTCTTTGTTAATTTTATTAAACAACTGATCCATTCTAGAAACATATTCCATAGAATCGTCAATAAAAAATTCTAAGTGTGGAACAATTCGCGCTTGGTTACGAATACGCTCTCCTAGTTTATAACGTATCTCTTTTGTTTGAGATTTTATTTCCGTTAACAATTGTTCTTTGTTATCTGAATTAAATAAGCTCAAATAAATTCTTGCAACAGATAAGTCTGGAGAAATTCTCACCATTGTTATCGTTACTATTGTATTTCCATGAAAAGATAATCCTTCTCTTTGAAATATTTCGCTCAACTCTTTTTGAATTACTCGCGAAAACTTTTGTTGTCTTTTCGATTCCATTTTCTTCTTATCAAGTAGTTACGTTGTCTTTCATATACAACGCTAGCTCTTCAGCTGTCCATTTATCTTCTAATTTAATCATCTTCGAAGCATCTGCAAATACAGGTGGTTTCGATTTTAAGGTTACTCGTATATAATGATGATTATAAACTCCTAAAGCAATATGACATGGTTTAATATCTCCATGTTCTAAAAATCTTTTTTTCGATCGAACATACAAATCAAAATCTGCAGCCTGAATTCGTTCATCATACAAACCTAATAAATCCAATGCTCTACGAGTAAAGATTACACTATTACCAACAAAGCCTTCAATACATTTGTTTCCAAATTCTTTATGCCTTGCCTTCGAAAATTGTTCCCAATTTCCATACATCAATTTATGCATCAACCTGAAACTAGTTTCAGATCTATTGAAAAATGAAATCACATTTTTAATGCGTTTCCATTTTCTTCCATATTCTTTTGTCTTCTCCTTGCTTTCTAATCTTTCAATTCCACATACCGTTGCCACATCTAAAGCATTCGCCTTCATCACCTCTAACATATGCTTATCCCAGTTCGGGGCAACAGTAATATCGTTGTTTAAAAAGGCAAACACATCGTATTTAGCGGCTTTAATTCCCTGATTCTGTGTATAAGGATAAGAGTAATTAGCATCGTTTTCGATAACAATTGCTCCATTCTCTTTGAAAAACTCTCGAGTACCATCCGTCGAATTATTATCAATTATGATTAATTCATAAGGGTGATGGGTGTACTTTTTGAGGTATTCTAAAAATATCTTGTTAATGCCCAGCTGATTATGTACGGCAGTTATTATGCTTATCATATACAAAAACAAAGATACTATTCTAATTATCTTCTAGGTATTGAAATAATTGTATTATTTTGCATTGAATACATGAAAGTCTATTTTAAAATACTTGCTTTTGCTCGGCCCTTAAACCGTTTTGTGCCTAAATACGCTGTTTTGGCGATTTTAGCCGTAGTATTTGGTCTGGCAAACTTCTCTTTATTAATTCCTCTTTTAAATGTAATTTTTGAAAAAGTTGAAACAACAAAAGTAGTGGCAGAACCTACTTTCAGTATGAGCCTAGATTATGCTAAAGGTATTTTCGACTACTATTTCTATAAAATATTCTCTGCATACGGACAAAGTGGTGCTCTTCAATTCGTTTGTGCCATCATTATTATCTCGGTATTCTTTGCAAACCTTTTCAAATATTGGTCGCAACGAGTAATGACGAATATGAGAACCTATGTGGTGAAAAATATTCGCGAAAGCTTATACCAAAAAATCACAAATCTACATGTTGGTTATTTCCATGATCAACGTAAAGGCGATATCATGTCGAGCTTATCGAATGATGTAAATGAAATTGAAAGTTCAGTGGTCAGTTCTGTTCAAGTAATTTTCAGAGAACCATTAATGATAGTGGGATACATTGTATTACTCTTCACCATGTCGGTGCAGTTAACTTTGTTCACACTTATCGTTTTACCTATATCAGGATTAGTCATCACAAGCATTTCTCGTAGGTTAAGAAAAGATGCTAAGCAAGGACAATTATTACTTGGAAATATTTTAAGCATCATCGAAGAAACTATTTCTGGTATTAGAATCATCAAGGCTTTCAATGCTCAGAAATATGTAAATAAGAAATTCGATGAACAAAATTCTCAATACCGTTCCATCTTAAAATCGATGTGGAATAAAAGAGAATTAGCATCACCAATCTCGGAATTCTTAGGGGTAAGTGTTGTGGTGTTAGTTATTCTTTACGGTGGACAATTAGTATTAGAGAATAAATCTGATTTGAATGCATCAGAATTTATCACCTACATTATTTTATATTCACAAATTTTAGTTCCGGCTAAAAATATTTCTTCAGCCTTAACGAATATCCAAAGAGGTATAGCCTCTGGAGAACGAATTTTTGCAATACTTGATACACCAGTTAAAATTGAGGAAGACCCTAATGCCATTAGCATTGAGGAGTTCAAAGGAAAAATTTCTTACGAAAATGTATCTTTCCAATATGCTGAGAAAAAAGTATTAGACAACATCAATTTAGATGTTGAAAAAGGAAAGATGATTGCATTGGTAGGAGCATCGGGTGCGGGTAAATCTACCATGGCAGATTTACTTCCACGTTTTTATGATGTTACGGAAGGTGCCATTACTATTGATGGTATTGATATTCGTAAAATAAAATTATCAGACTTAAACCACTTGATGGGAATCGTTACACAGGAATCTATTTTGTTTAACGATACTGTTTTCAAAAATATTTCTTTCGGAAACGAAACTGCTACAGAAGAGCAAGTAATTGAAGCAGCAAAAATTGCGAATGCACACGAGTTTATTGCGAAGCTTGAAGAAGGCTATCATACAAATATTGGAGATAGAGGTGCAAAACTTTCGGGCGGTCAACGTCAACGCTTATCTATTGCAAGAGCGGTATTAAAAAATCCACCGATCTTAATCCTTGATGAAGCAACATCAGCATTAGATACAGAGTCGGAACGCTTGGTACAAGAAGCTATTCAAAACTTAATGAAGAATAGAACTTCAGTGGTTATCGCACACCGACTTTCTACTATTCAATACGCAGATCAAATCATTGTAATGCAAGCCGGAAAAATTATCGAACGCGGAACGCATACGGAATTACTAGCATTGAATGGAATGTACAGAAAACTAAGTGAGATGCAGAGTTTCTAATACAAAAAACTATTATTATTAAAATCTAGCTTGTTTTTCTAGGGTTTTTTATTTATTTTAATAATGAAATCTATCTAACTGAAATACTTATGAAACTAATAAACATTAATAATTTATTAATTCTCTCTTTTTTTATTAATAAGTAATAAATCCTATTCTCAAATTGATTTGGGAATATTGAAGCCTTATGCTGTGTATTCAACTGGGAATTTAACTGACAACAATAATAAACATATGAATGGGTTTGTAGCCACTTCAGGATCATACTCAGGAACCAATGCAGTTGATGATACAATAGGAAACACTTCGACTCTAAGTCAATTATACGATCAATTATCTATTCTTAAGAATAATATTACGAATAGTACAAATCAATTAGAGCTAGATCCGATTTACAATAATATGGTGATTAGTTCCGGAAATTATGGCTCATCCCATTTTCAATTAACCGATGGATATTCTATAATATTAAGCGGAACAGAAAATGATCAAATTGTTATAACCATATCTGGAAATTTAACGATAGAGTCAAATTCTCAATTCATATTAGATGGTATTAAAGCAGAAAATGTTATTTGGAATGTTAACGGAAATGTATATTTAAATTCAAACTGCACGTTTATGGGAATAATTCTATCATCAGGTAGTGTAGTAATTGAACAAAACGTAAAAGGTGTTTTAAGTGTTCTTAGTTTAGATATTCTTACAATTGAAAACTCAAGTGCATTAGTTGCACAAATCGAAATGAGACGTCCTACTAATTTAATTAAAAATTCAATATTTAATATAAACACTAGCTTAGGAATTTGTCCACCAAATGCATTAGGATTAATTAATAATTCTACAAGTAGTTCATGGGCTAAAGATTGGAGAGACCCTGTTTTGGGTGGAAGTCCTGATTTTTACCACATGTGTGTTCAACCAACTGGCTCTAACCTTTATAATGGTATACCATTAAATTTTAATGGAAACCAAAATGGAATAAATTATAGTGTAAGTTATGCTGGTATTATTACTTATTTAGCAGGTGGGTACACTGAATATATACAAAACAAGTTATATTCAAAACTTGAAAATGGTAAAACATATTTATTAGAAATTAAAGTAAGTTTAGCCGATAAATCTACTAGGACTACAAGTGATATTGGTGCATATTTTTCTTCTAGTGCAATCTCCCAGAATTCTTCTACAAATGGCTATTATTTAGCAT
>Ga0208513_100352_pt1 | contig 11911 bp, 12 predicted proteins | sample LakWasMet45_HOW7_2_FD_183883 | JGI IMG/M metagenome (GOLD analysis project Ga0208513, IMG submission 183883) | Freshwater sediment methanotrophic microbial communities from Lake Washington under simulated oxygen tension - Sediment Metagenome... | ecosystem: Environmental > Aquatic > Freshwater >...
CCCAGTTTAACAAAAATCGGCACGGCCATAGCGGGCGCCGCTACAAACAGATACCACTCATTGCCTTTAGGGATATACAGCCATCCCCAGCGCAAAGAAAGCGCGGCCCAAAGAGCGAATACGGCAAAAAATACATCGGCACTAATAAGTATAAAGGCCTTCGCTTGTCGTCGAAGACCGATAAACCAAGTGCGTGTGTGTGATCTCATCAATCAGTCCTATCGTTTATCGCAATAACCCGTTTTATTATACTTGATTGCGTGAGAGCGCCGATTTGGATATCCGCCTTATTTTTCAATAACTTCATTGCGCCTGTCGATCCCCCGCCTTATAACGATACGCCAACCACAATAGCGGCAAATACGCCACCATGAGCCCCGCGATGCCATCCAATTTGTCCACCGCCACCAGGCTTGCGAGCGGCAGCAACCAAAAAACATTAATCGCGCAGACGGCCACTGTAACCGGACGATGAGCGCCCAAGATACGCGCGGCATATTGATAGGCATGGCTGCGATGCGCCTCATAAAACTTCTCGCCTCGCCATACCCGGCGAGACAAGGTAACGGTTGCGTCAACGATAAACACAGCCAGTAAAATCAGCCACACCCACAACAAACGGGGGGCAATCCACGCCGCTTGCACCGAAAACAGCCCCAGCATAATACCCAAAAAACCGCTGCCGGCATCGCCCATAAAAATACGCGCAGGCGGAAGATTCCAAACAAGAAATCCCAACGCAGCGGTAGCCAGAAAAGCCGGGGGCATCCAAGCCGTTGAATCCGGCCCAGCAAGCCAGACCATCAACGCGCCGCTGCAACAGGCCGTAATCGCCTCAAGGCCTGCAAGGCCATCAATGCCATCCATGAAATTGTACAGATTAAGTAACCAAACGATATAAACCGCCGCACCCAGATACCCAAACCATCCCAAGTCCAGCCAATACCCAAAAGCCGCGAGCGGAGGAAAGCCACCCAGCCAATACAACCCCCAAACCGATGCACAAAAATGCACCAATAAGCGCCAACGCGCGGCAATATGTCCGTGGTCGTCGAGAAAACCGGTTACCGCAACGGCGAATCCTGCGCCCCATAAGGCCCAAAACACCGGGGTAGAAAGTAACTCCATGCTGTTTAAAATGGCCAGAACAGCCAGAAATGACACCACAATAGCAACACCGCCGCCCCTCGGAGTCGGCACCGAGTGCGAGCTGCGCTCATTAGGAATATCGATTAAGTTCTTCGCCAAGGCATAACGATACAAAAAACCGGTCAGCGCCCAAGATACTGCGCTCGTTAGCGCAAGAAACCACCAAAAAATCATTTGCACCTCGTTTAGTAATTGACACCTGATGGATATGGAGCGGGGAGCGAGCGGCAAAGACTGGCGCTTTACGCCTGCATGGGCAGATATTTGCTCCGCCGTAGTCATTGCCGAAGCCAAAATCCGGATAATGTGTATTATGCCCAGGAATTTACTGAGGCCGAGCCCCGTAGGCGTAAAAAGCCAAATGCCTAAAATCGACTATTAGCCAATTTAAACAACCTATGATTTTTGTAAAAAATCCGCCGCGGTTTTCTTCAAGGCATCATCCACCCTCACAGGAGGCTGCCAGCCCAACAAATCACGCGCTTTGCTAATATCGACTTGAAGAGAATTGCACAAGCGCTGCGCCATCTCGCGCTTACCCAACAACATAGCGGCGGTTTTTAAGAGCGAAATAGGCATAGGAAACAGTTTGGCGGGCTTGCCTAATGCTGCGCCCATGCGTTGCAACAATTCGGGAGTCGACAGGTCTTCATCATCCCCGGCCAAAAATGTCCGGTTAGCCGCAGCCGGATGATCGATGCACGTTACAATCAAATCAACCAAATTATCCAAGGCCACAAAGCTGCGCTTATTATGAATCCCCCTCAAAGGTAACGGAACACCCTTGTTCAGCCATTGCATCATGCTGTAAAAATTGGCCTTCACGCCCGGCCCGTAGACCAGCGGAGGACGGATAATCACCACTTCCATACCGGTTTCATCGGCCAACTGCCGTAACGCATCTTCCGCTTCGAACTTGGAAATACCGTAAGAATCAACCGGCGCCGGCTGGTCCTCAGCGGTATAAGGCCGTCCCAACAACGTACCCTCACCGTTTACCTTGATCGAACTGATAAAAATAAAGCGCTGCACCCCTGCTTCAGCTGCTTGCCGGGCAAGATTCCAGGCCCCCTCGACATTGACCTTATGCATCTCATCCAGTGGATTAACGGCATTATCTTTCATTAAATGCACCCGCGCGGCAAGATGAACAACCACCTTTATACCGAGCAATGCCTTCGTCCAATCCGTTTCACCATCTATAGCGCCGGTTGACACGGCTTCAAGATTTTCGATTGGCAATCGTACCGAACGCATCGCCCCGCGAACATATTGCCCTTGCCGAAGCAGCTCGGCACACAGCGCTTTGCCTATGAACCCGTTGGCGCCTGTAACAAGTATCGAAGGGGCGCCTCCACTGATATTATTTTGCATCAGGTTTTGACCACACTACCCTATTTATATAATCCACGTAGCTTGCTACGACTCTGACGATCTGCGTCGAAACATGAGGGTTTTCATAATCGGCAATCGGTAAAACCGCCCGCGCCGTTTTCCGGTATTGAGACGTCACAATTTCGACGGCTTCGATCACCCGGTCTTTTTTCAAACCGCTCATAATCAAGGTGCCGACATCCATCCCCTCAGGACGCTCGTGCGCATTGCGAAGGGTAATTGAGCACAAGTTAAGCAGGGACGTTTCCTCCGTAATCGTTCCGCTGTCGGAGAGCACGCAGAATGCCTCCATCTGCAATTTAATGTAATCAAAAAAACCGAACGGCTTGGCAAAAACAATTCTCTCATCCATTGATGAAATGCCAAGTTCTTCCAGCCGCTTTCGCGTTCTCGGATGGGTAGAAACCAGAATGGGCAAGTCATACTTCGCCGCCAGCGCATTCAGGGTATCCAGCAAATCCCTTAGCGCTTCAGGCGAGTCGACATTCTCCTCGCGATGGGCGCTGACCAGGAAAAATTTTCCGGCTTGCAAAGACAAGCGAGCAACAACATCGGAAAGCGCAATTTTCGGCAGATAATAATCCACCACCTCGCGCATATGCGAACCTGTCTTGATGATGGTTTCAGGCCTGACACCTTCGGCAAGCAAATAACGGCGAGCGTGCTCGGTTAACACCAGATTAATGTCCGACAAATGATCCAATACCTTGCGGTTTAATTCCTCCGGTACGCGTTGATCGAAGCACCGGTTTCCCGCTTCCATATGGAACACGGGGATTTTGCGGCGTTTTGCGGCGATAACCGCCAGACATGAATTGGTGTCGCCATACAACAACAGCGCATCCGGTTGCTCTTGTTCCATCACTGCATCAGACTTCTGGATCACCTGGGCAATAGTTTGGGCGACATTGTCACCGACCGCTTCCAGAAAATAATCGGGCTTGCGAATTTCCAAGTCTTCAAAAAAAATCTGATTCAATTCGTAATCGTAATTCTGCCCGGTATGCACCAGAATGTGCTGCATATTCCGATCAAGCTCGGCTATCACCCGGCTCATTTTAATAAGTTCGGGGCGCGTTCCGAGGATGGTCATAACCTTAAGCACGATTTATCTCCTGAATAAAATCCAAACTTTGCAATAAAGACTTCACTTGACCGACATCCAATCGTTCAGTGTTGTGGGAGGTGTAATCATCCAGACTGGAAATTATCTCCTCGCCGTCGCTAAAATATTTCGCATAATTGAGGTCGCGATTGTCCGCCGGGATACGGTAATAGCTGCCTCTATCTTCGGCGCGGGCCATCTCTTCTCTCGAAATAAGCGATTCAAACAGTTTCTCGCCGTGCCGGGTACCGATAATGCGGGGTTCTTCTTTACCGCCGAATATCTCCGTGAGCGCTTGTGCCAAATCGGCCACCGTCGATGCGGGCGCCTTCTGCACAAAAATATCGCCTTGCCGGCCATGCTCGTAAGCATAAAGCACTAAATCCACCGAATCCTCCAACGACATCAGAAAGCGCGTCATATTGGGATCGGTTACCGTAAGCGGCTTGCCTTCTTTCAGTTGCGAGACAAACAACGGAATAACCGACCCGCGCGAAGCCATCACATTGCCGTAGCGCGTTGCGCAGAAAACCGTTTCGCCGTCGCGCTGCATCCGCGCCTTGGCAACCAGCAATTTCTCAGCCATCGCCTTGGAAATACCCATCGCGTTAATCGGATACACGGCCTTGTCGGTGCTCAGCAACACGACCCGCTTGACGCCATTGGCGGTGGCGGCGTCCATCACATGCTCGGTGCCGATCACATTGGTGCGCACCGCCTCCATCGGATAGAACTCGCACGATGGAACCTGCTTGAGCGCCGCCGCATGAAACACATAATCCACGCCTTTCATCGCCTGATAGAGGCTATCGTAGTTGCGGACATCACCGATGTAAAACTTCAGCTTGTCGTTATTCAGCGCAATGCGCATTTCCTCCTGCTTTTTCTCATCGCGGCTGAAGATGCGAATCTCACGCACATTCGTCGCCAGGAAACGCTTAAGAACGGCATTACCAAATGATCCTGTCCCTCCGGTGATCATCAAGACTTTATTATTAAACATATTTGTCCTTGATTAACGACTGATAGTCATGCATCGCTTCGATCAACTCCGGCCACTGAGGCGATTGATATCCGGTCGCCGCCCGGAAGCGATCGGCATTTAATGAACGGTCAATGACAAACTCATTTTCGGGAACAATCTCGATTGATTTGCCGTAAACCTCGGCGACCAGTTTCAGCAGATCATATTTGGCAATTGCCGGACCGGCAACATGATAGAGACCATGCAGACTCGGTTTCGAGATAACAATATCACTTATCACTCGGGCTAACTCCACCGTGGGCAAACCGGAAAATATGGCTCGCTTAAAACCTTTACAACTGCCCTGCTGTGCCAGAAACCAATTAAGCAGGCTATAGCTACTTTGCAACTCGTGTCCGATCATCGAAGTGCGTAGCGTGATCGTATTCGGGTAATCAACCTCGCCTAAAGCTTTGGATCTGCCATACATATCTTCGGCATCCGGCACATCTTGCTCCCTATAATTGCCCTGCCTGCCGGAAAAAACACAATCGGTAGAAACATGCACCAAGCGTGCATTCACCGCAGCGCACAGTCTTGCCAGCCGATGCGGCAACAAGGCATTCAGCGATATGGCCATTAATGGATCATTGCCATCTGTTTTGTGTTTTGTCGCGCCGACACAATTGATCACCACCTCCGGCTGTACCCTGGCAAAAACATCTACCAGAGCATCGTAATTAGTGACATCGACATTTACTAACAGCCGTTCAGCAATTTGAGCAGAGAAGAACTGCTTTGCATGCTCCGAGCGCACTGATCCATGCACTTCCCAATCATGCCGTTCACTCAATACACGCATGGTCGTGCTGCCTAGCATGCCGTGCGCGCCCAATACCAAAATCTTCATTAACTTTCCCCAAAAGACAGCGTCAATTCATGCAGATGCTCGACTAATTGCCCCGTCAGCCGGTCATGATCGAAATGTTCACGGAAATAGGCCCGTCCATTGCGGCCGATTCTTTCCCGTTCCTCTACGGACATCCTGTATAGACGCAATATGCCGTCGGCAAGGGCAACTGCATCTTCCGCCGGAACAGCCAAGCCGGCATTAGCTTCGCGCACTATCCTCGCGCCTTCACCGTTCAGGCACGCTAAAATCGGCTTGCCGACGGCCATATAGGCTTGCACCTTATTCGGGATCGTCGCAGCAAAAATAGGCTGGTCCGCCAATGTCACCAATAACACAGCTGCCTGTCTCATTAAACCCGGCATCGTTTCTACCGGGTATCGCCCGGCAAGATGGAGATTGCTCAGGCCGCGTGCTTCAACTTGCTTGCGCATCCAATCCCAACGGCTGCCTTTCCCCAGCACCACAAAATTGATCTCAGGGTAATCCCGCAATATCTCTGCCGCCGCAACGATAACCTCGACAGCCTGCCCTGTACCGACATTGCCCGCAAAAAGCACCGGGAATCCAGCCGACAATCCAACAATATTCGGCAATGGCATGTCCGGGGGATTATAGAATGCAGACTCGACCGAATTGGGATAGTAGACAATCGGTTTGCCGCCAGCCAGCTCAGCAACAGGCACCAGGAATGCTCTTGATTGAACCAGTAATAAATCCGTATGGCGATAAACAAAGCGCACTATGCTTTCAAGTAATTTCAATATCCGTGGATTATGTATGTAACCAGTGGCCTGGGCGCTTTCCGGCCATAAATCCTGCACCCATAAAGCGACAGGACAGCGTTTCAGCCAGCCCAAAAAAGAGGCCGGAATCGCCTGGAAAATTGGCGATGGCGCGTAAACAAGAATCGCATCATAGCTTTCCTGGCGCAACAACCACGGTGCGCACAACACGCCTGAAACAATAAAAGACAAATAATTTAACGCCAGCTTAATTGCATTTTTATTGCCCCTGGCAATAAGCGGCACGCGGTAAATTTTTATGCCGCACCAATCTTCAATGCTACATCCCCATGCCCGATAACCCTCAAAGATATCGCCATCCGGATAATTCGGCTTCCCTGTTAGAACAGACACCAGATGTCCACGCGCTTTAAGCGTCAAAACAAGCTCATTAATACGAAAAGACTCAGGCCAGAAATATTGACTAACGATAAGGATTTTCATCAGGTTTTAACAACCTTATTGTTCCAATACACTAAAAAATTGATTAGCAAAATAAAGTATTAGTAAGTTTACAAAAAGTAAGACGCTTTCGCCTGACACCTGTCCAAAACAAAATATTCCATAACTCGCACTCTGCATTGGCTGAGCGCTTAAAATATTCCTTTGCTCGCAGTTGCATCTCTTGCCGCAACCATTGCACATACCTATCATGCGCATAAAAACGGGCCGTAAGTCGGCCTCATAAATCGACACCGGATACAACAGCTTGTTCTTGGTATTTCTATCATCCCACAGCCAGCGTCCGTTCATATAACCACATCCTCCGGTGACAACACAAACGCCCTAGGTTTAAAATTCAAGTCTCGCGTCGCCTCAGCATGATCAAACACCATATCACGATTCATACGCTCGGCCATGGCAGTCGACCACTGCCGATAACGGCGCAAGTGGCGCAACATAGTCACCGCCAGTCGGAAAGCCCAAAGCGGAACAATCAGCAAACGAGGACGACGGCAGAGGGCGGAAAAAACCCCAATAACCATGTTGCGATAAGTAAGCGTCTCGCCACCGGAGATGTTATACGCCCTGTTTGTCGCGCAAGACGCCTGCAACGCAGACAGGCACGCACCTGCGACATCAACTACGTGAATAGGCTGGCGCAGGCCGCTTGCCTCGCCAAACAAGGGAAAGAAACCAAACCGCCGAATGAAGCGCGCAATCTCGGCAATATTTTTGTCCCGTCCCAAACCATAAATCAAGGTAGGACGCAGAATCACCCATTCCACGTCACGGCTTTCCGCCCACTCCTGCACCCGTGCTTCCGCATCAGCAAGCCGAAGCGCTATGGACCGTTCCTCCGGATCGGTGGAATCATCCTTGGTAAAGCGACTGGTGGAAGACACCACCACCACACGCCTCGCGCCCTGCGCATCAAGCAAAGCAAAATACTCCGGCAACAACCAGATAGGCGCGATACAAATCCAAAACGAAACACGCTCCTCGCTCGCTAGCGGTGAAATCAAAGATTTGGTCGTTACCGTTTGATAAGCTGGCCGAATAACTAATGGTTCCACCACGGGAGGTGAGGAAACAAGCCTCCACGCCACCTTATCGTCAAGCAGCCCAACCGCCCTCCGCGAAAACGCCGTCACCCGCCACCCCGCCTCCGTAAGCATCGGAAGTAAACAAGTTCCCACCAAACTTGTCGCGCCAAGAACGCCCACAAGGTTTAGCTGTAACCCTCTATCCTCCGGGAGAGGCATAGGTGTCGTGGAAATCGCATTATCAGCCACGCCCAAACCCCAACGCTCGACCGGCACGCTTGGCCGAGTAGTAAGCAGCCACGAGGCCAAACCGCAACCACACACCTACCACAACCAACCCCATCAGCACCCCCGGATACTGGTGTCGAAAGAACTTCTTGTAAAAACGTATCATCCCTTTATGTTTGTGCCATTCGACAAACACCGGTCGACTTCTCCCGCAAACGCCTAATGCATGGCTGATTTTCGCCGATGGAACGAATGCAATCTTCCAACCTTTTTGCCGGAAGCGCATACACCAATCCAAATCTTCACAATGTAAAAAATAGCCTTCATCCCATTCTCCGACTTCCTGCATAGCCGCACGCCTAACCATCATGCAGGCACCGGAAATCGCCTCCACTTCAATGGTAGAATCGGGTAAGGGTTGTTTATGTAAGTGATAATCAAAAAACAGGCGGGGCCAACGATCCGAAAAACGCGCTAAACCAAATGCACGTACAAAAGAGCGCCAGGGAGTAGGCACCGCACGGCGGGCGCCCGCTTGCTCACTGCCGTCAGTGTTAATCAAAATACCTCCGGCCATGCCGATAGATTCTTCACTCCGCATACAATCAAGAATTTGCGCCAATGTACCGGACGCGAACGAGCAATCAGGATTTAAGAACAACACATAATCCGCGTATGTCTGACTTAACCCAATATTGCAGGCGGCGGCAAAACCAATATTTTTTGTGTTTTGTATAATCTGAAGCCGCGGTAAATTCTTTACGGCATCCAGACTATTGTCTACGGAAGCGTTATCAACAACAATAATATCAGCAACAAGCGGACATTTCAGCAAAGAATCTACACACTCTCGCAGCCAACTACCCGCATTGAAATTGACCACAATCGCAGAAATTGTTTCAGTCATGAATTTTTCCGTTACGTCCCAACGGCATTAATCGATCATCTATTACACGCCAGATGTCAGCTATAGAAGTTACGCCTTGGCTTTGAATTATTTGCCGTTTCCGCCACATTTTTAGAAATACCTTTTAACGTATCAAGTTTGGCTTGCAAAATAACTTTGCCCAGCCCAAACCATAAAAAATACACCATTGTTACACCATTTAGTAAAAAATGTATGGATAGCAATACCAAAATAAAAATCCCGGCATATTGTTAACCTATATCCTAACTAAATTACGGTGACCATGACACACTAAGAGCTTGTCCGGAAACTAACGTTTAACTACTATGATGCATAGCGCATTATATTGTAGTTTTGTTTTTCTGTTCCCCTAATTTATGTAAAGCTTTTAATCGACTGAACAGGACGATCGCGCTATGTTGTCCCTGTCAGCAACTGTCAAATTAAACGTGTACCGCTACAAATTAACTGGATCACTACCAATACTCGCTATATGTTTTCAGCCCCTAAGGGTATGCTGTTACTATTTTTTCAAAGGGATACTGGGTCGCAATGAGTGAAATGCACTTCCATACTCTGTTGTTGCGCGATGCGACGACACAAACTATCGCCAACCCCGGCGCGAGTCATTGCTGGCACCGACTAAAGGACTATTATCTACAAGCCGATAACGAACTCGTTAAAAAAGAGCTGGTAGAGTATTTACTGCGGCAAACGCCGAATGATGGCGTAGCGGGATTCCTGCGCAGCACTTGGCTGGCTTCGATGCTGAACGATGATACTCACCTCGCAGTAGCGGGTCGGATTCTCCACGGCATTGTACCGATTGATCCGGACCGACTGGCTGCGTTTCTGGTGTTTGCCTGGGCTCGTATACTGAGCCATGTAGATAACAGGACAGCATTTTCACAAGCGATCCGCGATGCATATTTCCCTGAAATATTACATAAGCTGGAACAGCATTTGTCTCAGCTGATTACAGCGCGCCCTCTTTCCCGCAAGATTGAACGGATTCAAAAAGTTGCCATAATTACCCCCTACTTAAGCAGCTATCCGCACGCCCCAACATCCACGACATTGCATCAGGCACGCATCCTGATCGAACAGGGCATCGAAGTCGCGCTGTTTTCCTGTCTCGATCTTACTGTTCCAGGCATGACCCATTTACTCGGGGCCGGAGAATCCACCACAATGGGTGCCTTTGATGCAGTCAAGTGGGGTTCGCAATGCCCACCGGGCATAGCGACATATCAAGGCACCGAATACTTTTCGGTGATAGGTCGATGGGGGGATATGCTGACATATGTCGCAGAATTCGACCCTGACCTGGTAATGTCGGTGGGATTTTATTCCCCCCTTGTCGCTCCGCTATTTGAAGCGCGCCCGGTGCTGGGACTGAACATCCATTCTGTTGCACCGCTGACCCCGGTCGATGTCTGGCTCTGCGCATCACCGGAGGATGCCGGCAAAACGCATGCGGAATGGGGCAGCTATCTCACCAATAGTATTGGCTGGCATCACCCCTACCGAGTCAGGCGCAAGCCAACAACATCAGCAGTGTCGCGCCAGGAACTTGCCTTGCCCGAAACAGCGCTGGTCTTGATCAGTGCCGGCTACCGGTTGGAAATGGAAATCGACGGCGCATGGGCCACGCGCATGATTGAACTACTCGAGAGCCATCCCCACGTTACATGGCTGCTGGTCGGTGGCAAAGGCATAATGCCGCATGCACTGGAACAGATGTCCCCACAGCAAGTTCGAGTATTGTGCGAACAGGACAATATGCCTGCCGTGTTTCAATGCTGCGATATTTATGTCAACCCGCCGCGCATGGGCGGCGGCTTCAGTGTTGCTGAAGCGATGGCGGAAGGATTACCGGTAGTCACTTATAGCGATTCAGACGGCGGTTGCAAAGTGGGCGACTCAGCAGCCATCAACGATACTGACTATTTTTCAAAGCTTGCCGCATTAATTGTCAGCACAGACATGCGCAGGCAAGAAGGATCCGCGATGCAGACGCTCTTTTCAACCACGCTTGACCTTGATAAATCCGGACCTAGCTTGCTTGCTGCCTGCGATCTCGCGTTGCAGCGCTTTACCGGACGTACTACGCCAGTGATTTTTTAAACTTGGCAGGAATGCCGACCACCAACACATTTGAGGGAACATCGGCGGTCGCCACAGCGCCGGCGCCAATGAAAGCATGATCCCCGACCACCAGCCGTTCTATTAACGTCGCGCCGATCGCCACAGTAACGCCGCGACCAATATGTGACAACCCGCCCAGATTACTGCCCGGCTGGATACGCGAAAATGCACCGATATGCGTGTCGTGTCCGATAGTCACCCCACGATTGATAAATACATGCTCAGCTAATCGGGCGCCCGGACCAATGACGCTGTTGGCGCCTACGAATACACCTTCGGCTAGCGTTGCCAGAGGCGACACGTATGCACTGGGATGAATCAGCGCATGAAAATGCAAACCGAAACGCTCTGTTAATTTATTTGCCAGAGCAGCGCGTGTCGGCGTGGTTGGTCCCAGCAGATATAACTCTCCCGAGGCTGGTTTGAAATCGTCAATATGTTCAACTGCGGGCGGTACACAGACGCCTTCCAGTGCTGCGAGCCGTGCAGTTAGACTGATGTCTCGTTCGCCGCATTCTTCTGGCTGATCAATGACAACCTTGCCCAGTGCTAATCCGTTCGCTAAAGCACAGTCAAATAGGTCGGACAAAATATTGCTCACACCGAAAATGACAAGCCGTTGCGGGATGGCGTTCATTGAGACCCCAACCCCAGCATTGTGCGCACTGTCCGCGGCGTTGCGATCGCTCGATCCAGCGCTTCGGCTTGATTTACCACCCGCTGTACCAATTGTGCATTTGTGGCGAGTTGCGTGCGCGCCGCATCCAACCACAAATTATCCTCCAAACCAACCCGTACGCCATCCCCCATCACCACGCCCAATGCATTCGCGC
>Ga0208513_100434_pt1 | contig 9655 bp, 11 predicted proteins | sample LakWasMet45_HOW7_2_FD_183883 | JGI IMG/M metagenome (GOLD analysis project Ga0208513, IMG submission 183883) | Freshwater sediment methanotrophic microbial communities from Lake Washington under simulated oxygen tension - Sediment Metagenome... | ecosystem: Environmental > Aquatic > Freshwater >...
GATAAAAACCGGGGCATTTGAATGTGAAACAGTGATAATCGGTTCAGGAACCGAAGCATCATTACCACCAAAAATCCATTGGACATGCAATAAGCAGAATGCCGAGCCCTATCCGACAGACTCCTAGCCGGAGAGAAGTTAAAAGCCATTAAGGAAAAGAAAGGGTATCGATCCATTCTGGCGGAATTCTAAGGCGTATAATAGATTACCAGCCGAGGTACGCACAGCGAACCCTACCGGGCTGTAACAAGCCTCGCTTATAGCGCTTCAGGACGTTGAGCTGGCTTTGGTTGTGGCTGATTTTTTCGTCAATGGCGGTGAGGAAATTGGCGATTTTGGTTTGTTCCGGGAGAGATGGAAATTTAGTTTTTAATTTTTCAATTCCGCCTTCAGTGATGGGAACAGTTCCGAGGGTTTTAAAAAGTAGCCCAGCTCCTTGACCGTGACGTCTTTAACCGCTGCGATATATTCAGCGTCTTCTTCGTCGTTCTCATCCAGGCCCGCGAATTTAAGCTCGTCTTGTTCAAGCAATGAATCCGCGTAACGCTGGATTTTTTCCGACAGGTATTTGTAAAAGATAAAGCCGAGTATGTAATCCCTAAACTCATCGGCATTCATCTTGCCGCGCAGGGTGTTGGCGATATTCCAAAGTTGTTGCTGTAACTGACGGCGCTGTTCTTCTGACATTTTTTATGTTTGCGTGGTAAATGTGTGTGTTGGCAAAGTATACACCAAGGGAATGCTGACTAAAGCTCCGCTTGCAGGCCAGGTATGCCAATGCCCTGGATACGCATTGCATTATCGCCTTCCTCATAAACCGGCAGTTTTCCCTCTATTTTCCAGAGCCGGAAAGCGAGCGCATGCGATAAAACACGAATCGGATAATCGCGCGGCAATTGTTGCAAATAAGGCTGTATGGTGACGAAATCGGTCGCGCCGTACTGCTGCATGATAAAGCGAAGACCGCCATTGGCAGGACCGATGTTATAGGCCAGCAAGCCCAGAAACAGGTCGTTGTGCATCTCGGTCAGATAGTATTTTAATGTAGCGGCGGCGATAAAAGCATTGTGCCTCGGATCGAGCAATGAAGGCTGGCTCACCGCCAGTTGTTTACCGGCCTGCGCCATGACCGCTTTAGGCACCTGGGTGATTTGAAACAAGCCATGCCCGCCATCCCGACTGTCTCTGGGCAAAAAGGAGGATTCTGTCGCGGCGATGCCTTGCAGAAGATTGGGATCGATGTCGAATTCCTTGGCCGCTTCGACAATAGCCGGATTATAGGTCTCCGCCCGGTTAACCATTTGTAGCAATTGTGCCGAATCATAACGCCGGTAAGCGGCATAGACCTGATGCGCCAACGTAACCCGACTTGCTTCCTGCTTGCCTCCGACCAACATCCGAAAGTGTCCGAACGCTTGAGCGAAATGGTTTTGCAGCACAAACCAGCCGATTACCAGCGCAAAGCTGAGCGCCAGCATCGGAACTAATATCGCCGCCCTGCCCTGCAACCATTTGCGCAGTTTCCACCAACCTATCAGCAACACAGCGGCCGCAACGATCAATGCCAATACGCCGATAGCAAACGGCAATAAGCTGGTGAAAAAACGGGTGCCGGAAAACCAGCCCGCCGAATAACCCAACAAAATCATCACCGCAGAAACCGCCGTTATCGCCAAACCCAGCACTTCAAGACCGATCAGCAACAGCCGGTGTTTGAAGCTGCCAACCGGCGGTTTGGGCAACGCTTTTTTTTGTGTTTTCCGTGTCGTTCGGGGTTTAGGTTTAGGAGCTGTCTCCAGTTTGACACTGGCCCGTTTTCGGGGCGCTGCCGGTTTATTCATGCAAACAGATTATCCCGTTTCGGTAAGGAGCGAAGTCGTAAGATTATAGCTTGAAAGACCGTCATCCGCAGACCGAACACGCTAATCGTGCTTGGTAAAAATAAGCTGATCGCTAGCAAAACCCAATGCCTTGGCCCGATCGATCAATGTCTGCAAAGTCGCCTCAGGCAATTGTTTGGTTCGGGATAATATCCAGAAATAAGAGCGATCCGGCCCGGCGATCATCGAATAAGCATACTCTTTTTTATCCAGTTCAATAATATTGTAGCCGCCATAAAACGGCCCGAAAAAAGACACTTTCAGCCTCCCTTTATCCGGCTGTTCGACAAAATAAGCCTTGCCTTGCGCCTCGTGCCATTCCCCGGCCTTCACATCCCACCCCTTATTCAGCACATCAACGCCGCCATCGTCCCGCAAGGTATAGGTTGCAGAAATATTCTCCAGGCCCCGCTCAAATCGATGATCGAGCCGCGCGATTTCGTACCAGACGCCCAGATAGCGGTTAACCTCAAAACCGTCAACCGCCGTAACCCCTTCGGGGATGCCGGTGCAGCTTGTCAATAAGGTAAAAATCAGCATACATAATGCTTTCATGCGCAATCCCTTTTAAAAGTGTTTTATAAATCAGTCGACTAACTGTAACCGCCAAACCTCCGGCAATCAACTTAAAGGCATTAGACAAGCCATTCATCCGGCGGCAACAACGGCAATCATTTGCCGGTTGATAACAATCTGCACGGTTTTTTCCAGCCCCTTCTTTCGGGATGCGCCATCAATTTAACATTGGCCGAAAATCCTTAACATTCTTTAACTTAACTTTACCTTTACGAGCCTGTTCCGACACCCTTGCCGGCCGCTATATTGCTCAGGAACTTATGTAGTGCCGTTAAGTCAGTTAGACGCTGTCTTACAAGAACGGCAATACGGACGGCCAACCGGCCATCCATCAATGATAACCAAGATGAGGATAAAATCATGAGTATTAGCAGTATAAACAGCAGCAGTTCCGCAATGATGTCAGGCGCGATGAAGCGCCCCGATCCGGCGAAAATGGCCGAAGATTTATTTTCGAAACTCGATACCGCGGGAAAAGGCTATATTGAAAAAAGCGATTTGCAAACCGCGCTTGGCAAAGTGTCGCAATCGGATAGCTCAAGCAGCTCCGCTTCCGCTGACGACATGTTCTCCAAAATGGATAGCGACGGCAACGGCAAGGTCACCAAAGAGGAAATGTCGGCGACGATACAAAAAATAGCCTCGGAACTGGATGGACAATCCCCGAGAATGCGCATGCAGGGCGACATGCCTCCGCCGCCACCGCCCGGCGGCGCTCAAGGCGCCCAAAAATCAAGTTCTGCAGACAACTCAAGCTCCAACCAGGACATCGATCCGGCAGATGCCAACGAGGACGGCACGGTGAGCGCTAAAGAGGCGCAGGCCTATGCGGCATCGCAAGCCTCGTCCGATACGTCATCGACGTCAAGCGCCGATGCGCAGTTAATGCAAATGTTGGCAGGCGGCATGCCGCCCCCGCCTCCGCAAGAGGACGGCCAAGGCGATCAAGGCTTCACCAAAGATCAACTGACCTCAATGTCAAAAGACCTGAGTTCGACAGACAGCGAAAGATCCAAGGTAATGAGCGATGTAGCCGCCAATTTCGATGCTGCCGACATTAACGGCGACGGCAAGGTGAGCGGTAGCGAAGCGAGGACTTTTGAGGATTCGAAAAACGCGTCCGGCACCGACGGCAGTACCGATACGTCATCAACGTCTTCTGCCTCAAACGGCGATGCGCAGTTCATGAAACAGATGGTGCAATTGCTGAAATCTTACGGCTTCGATCAGACGGCGGAAAGCAGCGGCTTTTCGACATCCGCTTAATTTAAACCCTGCCGTTACGTAATTTTCACCACGAAGACACGAAGAGCACGAAGTTTTATTTTTTTCTTCGTGCTCTTCGTGGTGTTTTTATGTGACTTACAAAGTATCGCTCCCCTCTGCCCGACATCGTCGCGCTGAAACATTTACTCGGTAAAAGGAATATTTATTTCAATACGCAACCCGCCTTGCGGGCGATTGCTAGCTTGTATGCGCCCGGCATGGGCCTCTATCGCACGATAGGCGATGGCTAATCCCAGACCTATACTGTCGGCTTTGCCTCGATCGCCGCTACGGAAAAACGGTTCGAAAATCGCCGACAAATCGCTCTCGGCAACGCCCGGCCCCTGATCATAGACCGCCACCTGCAAGCGGCGTTTACCGGTATCGAAACGAGCTATAACCGCCACCTCACCGCCTTTTTTGCAATGCTGCAACGCATTACGCAATACGTTTTCAATCGCGCGATGCAGCAATTCGCTACGGCCTTTGACCACCGTTTCTTCAATGCCGTCATAGCGAATAACAACCCCATACTGCTCGGCTTCAAAACGGGCATTTTCGACAATATCGTCCAGCAATCCGCCGATGTCGAAATCATGGCTTTCGCTGCCGGAAACACCGGCTTCCAAACGGGACAGCACCAATAATTCGCCGACCAGGTCGCTGATGCGTTGCGATTCCCGTTCAATACGTTCCATCATCGCCATAATCTTTTCCGGTTGTTGCTGGGCCAGACCGATAGCGGCCTGTATCCGCGCCAGCGGCGAACGCAATTCATGGGAGACATCGTGCAGCAAGCGTTGCTGGGCATGCACCAAATTATGAATCTGTCCGGCCATGTGATCGAAGTTTTGCCCCAGATCGGATAATTCATCGCGACGCTTTCCCATCGATAAACCGACTCGGGTATCCAGATCGCCTTGGGCCAGCGCGGTAAAAGCGTTGCGCAAACTGCGAATCGGCTTGGCAAAATACCAGGCCAGCGCCGCACTGAATATCAGACTGGCAAACGTACCGGCCAGAATCGGCAACAGCGGCGATGGCGGCACACGCGGCGGCCGGGGAGGACGCGAAAAATAACCATCAGGAGGCGGCGGAGCAAAACCGGCATCCGCTTCTTCACCCGGCCTGCGCGGCGGATGCTCGGCAAAACCGTGTTCCGGCAGCGGCACAAACAGCAAATAACGATGTCCATCCTCTGCCGATACCCTACGAATCGCCTCAGGATAGGTGGCCTGCAAGAATAGTGTACGCGCCTGCTGCAAAACCTCGGGCGCGACGCTACGCTGTAGAAGTTCCCGGTCTTGATCGTCAACCGCATAAACCGGCGGGAAAGGAGCATCGCGCATGGCCTCAAGAAAGCTGCGCAACCCGGCAACTCCGCCGTGCCGGATAGCATTATCCGCGACAGCGACAAACGATGACGCGCGCCTGACATCAATCGCCTGCGTGGCCGTTTCACTTCCCTGCCACGCATTGTGCCTTAACCAGACCGCCGTGCCGACCCCGATACCGGCCACCAGCAAAGCCAGCCAGAAGGTAAGGAAAAACTTCCAGAACAAACGCCCCATGCCCTTACTCCTTCACCAACTGGTAACCCTGACCGCGCACCGTCTGAATATAAGAGCGCCCATCGTTCTGACAACCCAGTTTCTGGCGAATGCTGCTCATATGCACATCGATACTTCTATCGAAACGCGCCAAAGGCCGTCCCAGCGCTTTTTCCGACAATTCGTTTTTGGTGACGATACGGCCAACATTCATCGCCAGCGTTTCCAGCAAATTAAACTCGGTACTGGTAAGCTCCATGTCCTGATCTAGCCATGACGCCTTGCGTTTTTCGCTCCAGATTTTCAAAGGGCCGGCAACAATCGGCCCGTTGCCGACGGCATCGCTTACAGACTGGGTTCGACGTAAAATTGCGCGGATACGCGCCGCCAGCTCCCTTGGCGTGCAGGGCTTGGGCACATAATCGTCCGCTCCCGATTCCAATCCGATAATCCGGTCGACATCATCGCCTCTGGCGGTAAACATCAGCACCGGAATACGGCTTTCCATACGGATGCGCATTAAGACCTCGGTGCCTTTTATATCCGGCAGCATAATGTCGAGTATCGCCAGCTGGTAGTCGCCCGACAAAGCCAGCCGCCGCCCAGACTCGCCCTGATGGGTCACGTCGACCGCGAAGCCGTCCTGTTCCAGATAATCCTTGAACAGCCCTGCCAGTTCCACATCATCGTCAATGATTAAAATTTTCGTCACGCTCGCCACCTTAATTACTTTGTTGACCGCATCATAACTTCACACCGTGACAACCGCCACAATCCGCCCACTGGATTTACCTGAATTTACATTTCAATAACAGCGCTTTACCTGCATTGGAACGATACTGAACACGACGGAATCAACCCTGTTCCGTCGCCTCTTTTATTAAATACACGGAGATTTTTTATGCGCAAACTGCTGTTGATTCTGCCCTTATTACCGGCGATAGCCTTAGCTAACCCGCAAACGCCCGGCGAACCGCCTTTATTACCGGAGATAGCCCTGGCTGACCCGCAAATGTACGGCGAACCGCCTTTCGGAGGCATGCCGCCATCCAAACATCATCGACCCGGGCATGACGAAGATCATCTGCCGGGCTTTTTGCATCAACTCGATCTGGGCGAAACGCAACAGAATGAAATCAAAGCGCTGGTCAAAGCCCATCGCGCCGAACTCGACGCCAAGCTGAAAAATGCCGGAAACATTGGCAAGGAGATTCATCAGCTAAGCTTTTCCAGCGACTACAGCGATGACAAAGTCCAGGCGCTGCTTGACAAGGCGGACGCCATTCACAAAGAAACGGCATTACAGAAAGCCAGACTGGACAATGCCATTTTCAAACTGTTAACCAAGGAGCAACAAGAGAAATTGCAAAGCAAAATGGCTCATTTCGAAGATTAATTCAGACCGCTGCATTGTGCGCCCGGTCGTTGGCTGGGCGCAATTCTCAAGACCGAAAACCCTGTTTTCCGGTTCCCAAGCTTGAGTATTATCCAAATCAGGCTAAAAGCATTTTTCACCACGAAGATACGAACGACTGCACGATTTTCTCGTTCCCACGCGCTGCGTCCCGTATTCGCAAAACGTTGGTCGTAACTCGCGGCGCAGCGCATGGGAACGAGGTAGGCATTCTTCACCACGAAGACACGAAGAAAAACACTTAATTGATTCATTTCCCTCGCCTCCACGCCACAAATTTTTAAAGACAATTATCGCCTCGCCTGTCAAAATCGAGGGTGTTTCAATCGAACCGATTCGTCACCCAGCGGGGCCCTAACTGCCATGCAACAGCAACACGTTGATATACATAACGCCATTACCGCATTGAGTTGCGCGCTGGATTTAGTCGGCGTTGACGAAGTCAGGCACGGCAAGCGCGTGGCGATCATGGCCAGGGCGATTGCCCGGCACCTGAACTGGCCGGAAGTTGACTGCCTGTCCATTCTGTATGCCGGTATGCTGCATGATTGCGGGGTTTCCAGAGTTCATGAGCACCACCAACTCACGGAAACACTGGAATGGGACGGTGCGGAAGATCACTGCATCCGCGGCGCCGATTATTTGTCGGCCTGTCCGCCGTTGGCGCATTTGTCCGCCGAGATTCGCTACCATCACACCCGTTGGGAAGACCTGCTGGCTTCGTCTGTCGATCGTCGCCTTTGCTTGCGCGCCAATCTGCTGTATCTGGCGGATCGCATCGATATGCTGCAAGCGCCTTTCCTGAGCACCGGCCATATACTGACCGAGTATCCGGCGATTATCGCGCAAATCAAAACGCTGTCCGGCATCTTGTTTGCGCCGGAACTGGTGGATGCCTTTGCCGAAATCGCCGATGTCGAAGCTTTTTGGCTGGCCATGGAACCCGAATATCTGGATGAAGATTTACGCAACATCGGTAGCCATATTCCAACGACCTTGCTGGATATTGCTGCGCTCAAAGAACTGGCGCGGCTGTTTTCGCGGGTAGTGGACGCCAAATCCCCGTACACCGATGAGCACTCGCAACGGGTGGCGCATATCGCCCGGCAATTGGCTATGGATTTCGGCATTAAAGGCTACGAGCTGGAGCAGGTTGAAATCGCCGGGCTGTTGCACGACATCGGCAAATTGCGGGTATCGGAAGACATCATCGACAAACCGGGCAGCCTGACGCCGGAGGAACGGGCCACCATGCATCGGCATAGCTACGACACCTTCCGCATCCTGCAACGGGTGTTTGACGACTCGAAGATTCCGCTATGGGCCGGATTCCACCATGAGACTTTGATCGGCGACGGTTATCCTTTTAAAAACGGCACCAAAGAACTGGACCTGGAATGCCGCATCATTACCGTTGCCGATATTTTCCAGGCCTTAGCGCAAGAAAGGCCTTATCGCCATACCATGAGCCTTGAATATATTCTCGACGATTTACAGTCGCGCGTTGCCAGCGGCCATCTCGATGCGGGAGTGGTGGCTAAATTGACTGAAAATGCAGCGCTTTATTACCGGCTGGCTGTGGCTTAAGTCAGGTTAGCTCCAACGATAACGTATTTTTTGCTGAAGTTCTGTATGATATAGCCCAACGCAGCAACATAGTGAGGTATCGGCTATGAACCGAAAACAATTATTTGATCAGGCGTTAAACCTGTCATTAGCGGATAGAGCAGCTTTGGCCGAACAACTGCTCGCAAGTCTCGATCAGCCTGATCCACAAATAGATAAATTAATAGCCATTGAAGCCGAACGCCGGATTGATGCTTACGATAACGGCGAAATACGTTCAATACCCGCCGACCAAGTTTTCGACCGATTGGAGTCGAATTGAAAATCAGTTTTCTCGAAGCGGCTGAATGTGAGCTGCAATGCGCAATGGATTACTACAACCAGAACAAACAAGGCTTGGGACATGAGTTTCTTGCTGAGATAAAAATAACAGTAGGCCGCATAGCCGACTTTCCTGAAGCATGGCAGCCGCTAAGTAAACGAACCCGACGCTGCCTGACTCGCCGGTTTCCATATGGTGTTATCTATCAAATCCGCGACGAAGAGATATTGATTATCGCCGTTAGTCATTTACATCAAAAGCCGATGTACTGGAAAGATAGGCTATAGCTTTGATGAAGTATATAGTCATGCGGCCCTTAATTCCGTAATACCCGATGAAAAACATAAAACTTCGTGTCCTTCGTGGTGAATTAATGCTTTCGACCAACAGCTTAAGCGCCGATTTTACGTACTGCTCAAATTAACGATCAATGCCTGCAATTCCGACTTTGCTGATGTCTGGTTGGTGTGAATCGCATAAACCTGACGGCTGATTTCAGGCTCCGATAGATAACGATAACTGATGTCCGTTGCCTGTTTGGGCAGGGTATATTCAGGCATCAACGCAACACCGATACCCTCCTGCACCATGCGCAAGATCCATTCTTCGCTGTTACTGCGGTAAGCGGCGTAAAGATTGATTTCCTGACTCTGGCAAATGCATTTCAAGTCTTCTCTCAACTCGCAATTTAACCGGTCTAAATAAGGCTCCGACTGTATCGCTTTCAGATCGACTTTTTGCAGTTGATTAAAACGATGGGTATTGCTGAATGCGACCACGTAGCGTTCTTCGTAAAGCAGGGTCGATTGATAAGGCGCTGCCGATAATTGCGCCGGGGCGCTGATCACCAGATCCAGTGAGCCTGAATCCAGCTGCTTCAATAAACTCGCTTCGCTATCGACGATTAATTCCAGTTCGATATTCGGATATTCCTGCTGATACCAAGCAAGACAAGGGCTTAGGCGTTGCGCGCCTATCGTGGTCATCAGGCCGATGCGCAAGGGAATGGTGTTTAACCGGGTAAAACGAATCGCTTCCGCTTTGGTCGCCTGAAGGTCTTTGTAAATCTTGCGCAGATTGG
>Ga0208513_100441_pt1 | contig 9511 bp, 9 predicted proteins | sample LakWasMet45_HOW7_2_FD_183883 | JGI IMG/M metagenome (GOLD analysis project Ga0208513, IMG submission 183883) | Freshwater sediment methanotrophic microbial communities from Lake Washington under simulated oxygen tension - Sediment Metagenome... | ecosystem: Environmental > Aquatic > Freshwater >...
AGGCCCAATACAGCAATCTGAGGATGTGCACTGGCCAAAGCAGAAATCTCCGGCATTTCTTCGCGGCAAGGCTCACACCAGGTCGCCCAGAAGTTCAAAATAAGCGGCTTGCCTTTATATTGCGCCAATGGATATGCTTTACCGCCATGATCGAACAGGGTGGTGGCCCATACTGGCGCAATGTCTGCCGCACTCGGCAATGCGGATTCTGTTGCCATAAACTGGTGGCGGTTAAGATATAACCAGCGAAAACCGCTGCCCAGCACCACCATCAATAAAACCGTCATAACCACGCGGGCAACATTACGCATGTGGCGAAACCTCCACTGGCTTTAACTTCAGCGCGCGGACGGTACGCACAAAGCGCTCAGCATCCTGATAGCCTTTAATGACCGGCTGCACGGCCTGGCCCTGGGCATTGAAAAACACGATGCCAGGCGGCCCAAATAAGGCAAACTGTTTCAATAACGCCGCATCTTCGGCACGATTGTCTGTGACATCGGCCTGCAACAGTAATACGCCTTGCAATGCAGCCCGCACGGCAGGATCGCTGAAGACAAACTGCTCGTACTCCTTGCAAGACACGCACCAGTCAGCATAAAAATCCAGCATCACCGGCTGGCCATGGGCAGCCTTCAAGCGTTGCTCAAGCGCTTGCACGCTATGCACGCGCTCAAACGCCAATGGCTGCACACTGGCAGGCGAACTTGCCATCAGGGCTTGTAAGGGTTGTAGCGGCGAACGCGCCCCTGACCAGGCACCAACGAGCAAGGCGATGCCATATAGCAACAAGATGACCGCAAATCCTTTAAATAGGCGCGGTACCGGGCCCGCCGTAGCAGGTAATGGATCAATTGCCCGTAAATAAATCGCAGGCACAATGCAAAGTGCCGCCCATAACACCAATTGTGCCGCCACCGGCAAAATCGGGCTGATGACCCAGATCGCCACACCGAGCATTAGCACACCAAACAAACGTCGAATCGTATTCATCCACTCACCGGCTTTGGGCAATAATGTGCCCGCAGAGGCGCCGATCAATAACAATGGCACGCCCATGCCTAAGGAAAGTGAAAACAAAGCCACCGCACCCAGCGTGACATCATGGGTTTGGCTGATATAAAGCAAGGCACCCGCCAACGGCGCGGCCACGCACGGGCTAATAATCAGGGCGGAAATTGCACCCATGAGAAAGTCACTAAGTAAATGACCACCTTTAAAGCGGTGGCTCCAGTTAAAAAAGTAATTCTCAACCGCGCTTGGCAACTTCAACTCATAAAAGCCAAACATCGAAAAGGACAGCACCACAAAAATCAACGCACCGGTGATCAAGGCGGCGGGCGTTTGCAAAGCGTTGCTCAATAACTGGCCTGACAAACCAGCCGCAACCCCTGCCAGCGTATAAGTCAGGCACATGCCCAAGGTATAGGCCAATGACAGCGTGAAGGCTTTACCGCGCGAAACATGCGCATTTTTACCGACAATAATGCCGGACAGAATTGGAATCATGGGGAACACACAAGGCGTCAATGCCAACAACAAACCCGCCCCAAAAAAACCCGCAACAATCTGCCACCAGCGACCAGAAGATAATAGTTTTCCGGAGAACTCCTCTTCAACAGGCACAACGCCTGACGCAACAGATGTGGTACTGCCAGAAGAAACCGCAGATCCAAAGGAGGCTGACTTGGACAAAGGTAGTGATTTGGTTTGCGGTGGATAGCACAAGCCTTTTTCACTACAGCCCTGATAGCGCACCTGCAATGTGTCAGGCGCGGCGCCCGTAAACGTGACCTCGGCTAAGGTGTCATGGTGAAATACCTGCTGCTCACCAAAATTAGGGTCATTTTTAGTTTCGCCCGCAGGCAATGTGATTTTGGCAGTGTCTCCGGCAGGCAATACCAATTGAATGCGCTCACGGTATAAATAATGTCCCGGCGCCACGGTGAACTTGAGCTGCGCATGGCTGGCATCTACCAAGCCGGCCTCGACTTTAAACGCCTTATCGACGGGCAAGAAGTCTTCGCTGCTATCTTCAGTAAACAGTTTTGAAAACTGCGACGCCGCATGCACGGGTGGCATGACGAGCAACAGCGCCACCAGCACGATCCAGCTTCTTAACCACATTGTCATCAACGATTTACTCCCGCACCCTTGTTTCTGCCGCCACCCATGCCAGATATTCTGGCAAACCCTCGTTCACATGGATGCCTACAATCTCCGGAAGTTCATAAGGATGCAGCATCCTTAACTTAGTCGCACAAGCAGCATAGCCCTGACAAGTCGTTTTGATGGTCAATCCAATCTCTTCCGCTTGCTCGACTTGCCCTTGCCAATGATAGATCGAAGTGACAGGGCTTGAAATATTGACGCATGCCGCCAACTTCTCTGTAACCAGCGTCTGCGCGATATGCTCAGCACATGCCCTGTTCGGCACATGCGTAAACACGATTATAATTTCCTCTTTTGGCGTCACAGGCGCTGACTCACAGACAGGATTCTGACATGCGTTTTCTCATCTTTGCTATTCTACTGGCTTTTCCGTTCCTGGAGATAGCCGTCCTGATCGAACTCAGCCAACGCTATGGCTGGTGGGTATTGGTCTACCTGGTGATTATCGGCTACCTGGGGTTGAAGTTGATACGCAATGAAAAAGACCTGATCGCAGCACGCATGTTCCAGCAAATGGGCGCGGGTAGCAATCCGGTAACCGCCATGTTTTCAACGGCCAGAAATATGTTTGCCGGGGTACTATTATTAATCCCAGGCGTCATCAGCGATGTACTCGCCGTGATCTTGCTGCTGATTCCCGGCAACAATGCCAACGCGGGTGCAACAGGTAATCAAAACAGCGCGCAGTATCGTGCCAGCGCCAACGACGAAGTGATTGAAGGCGAATTTACCGAAGTAGTTGACAGCAAGCCAACAGACAACGTGGTGCACTTACCTCGCAAAGATTAACCCGACAGAAAACAACGCCTTATGAATCGTGTCTTGATTGAAAACAGTGGTCATACCTTTGACGTACGCCCCAGCCAAACCGTGCTAGAAGCCGCCATTGAAGCAGGCATCAACCTGCCATACGGCTGCCGCAACGGCGCCTGCGGCGCCTGCAAAGGCAAAGTGTTGACCGGCAAAGTCATGCATGACGACTTTCAAGGCAATGCGCTGACCGATGCAGAACTAGCCGCAGGCCTGGCATTGTTTTGCTGTGCGCGCCCACTGGAAGACCTGGTCATAGAATGCCGCCAGATCGACGCGGTACAAGGGATCAAACCGCGCATTTTACCGGTGCGCGTACAACACAAAGAACAACTGGGTGAGGATGTCATGGTGCTGCATTTACAGTTGCCAGGCACCGAACAACTGACCTTTATGGCCGGACAATACATTGAGTTCTTGCTAAAAGACGGCCGCCGCCGCGCTTTCTCCATCGCCAATGCGCCACATGAACAAGGCTTTCTCGAGTTGCATATTCGCAAAATTGCCGGTGGGCACTTCACCGAGCAAATATTTAATGAGATGCCATTAAAAACCATTCTGCGTATAGAAGCTCCGCTAGGCAGCTTTTTCCTGCGCGAACAAAATGACAAGCCTATCATCATGGTCGCGGGCGGCACTGGTTTTGCGCCGGTTAAAGGCATGATAGAGCACATGATTTTTAATCAAATCCAGAGACCGGTGTATCTCTACCGTGGTGCGCGCCAGGTCAGTGACTTGTATATGGACGAGCTTTGCCAGCGCTGGGCGCAGTTTATGCCGAATATTCAATATATCCCGGTGATTTCAGACGGCAATCATGGGGATGATTGGGATGGTCGTCGCGGACTGGTACATCAGGCAGTGCTGGAAGATCATGCGGATTTGAGCGGGTTTGAAGTGTATGTGTGCGGTGCACCTAGTATGGTGGATATTGCCAAGCAGACGTTTGTGGAGCAAGGACTGCCGGAGGAAGAGTTTTATAGTGATGCGTTTACGTTTGCGCCTAAGTAACTTACCTCTGCTTTGCACTATTTTTTTCGCCTGTAGGCGAGTCACTTTCTGGTGCTTGTCCCCCAGAAAGTAACCAAAGAGGAAGACACCCAGCCATCACGGCCTTACGGCTTCCTTGCGTTGCTCAACAAAGTGGGCGTCCATCGAAACTCGCCCTAGCGGCTTGCACAAAACGCAAGCCACCGCGGAACTCGAACAGCCGATGGCCGACATCCCCCACTTAGTCTCCGCTACTCAGCGTGATGGAATGGGACTTATCTCACCAAACTCACATTGTAGAAATCTGAACGGTTGGAAGTCAGATTGATTTGTTCAGTCCAACCATCGTGGCGCTCACTGGTGTTCGGGGTCCCCATCTGCCGCGCCGAGCAACGCAGGATTGGCGGGAGTTGTCGGCCATCGGCTGTCTGAGCTCCGCAACAAGCCACGTCTTGTGTGGCTTGTCAGGGCGAGTTTCGATGGACGCCCGGCAAGCCGAGTAGCGCAGGAAACAAGCGGAAGCTGGGGTGTCTTGTTCTTTGCCTTCTTTCTTATGGACAAGCATAATAAAGAACGGTCGCCGAAAGGGCGAAATAGAATTACTCATGACACAACCTTCACTTTGTGCAAGCAAAGAAAAGTCACTCGCCTAGAGGCGAAAAAAATCGGCCAAAAATTTACTTTAAAATAACGTGACTACCGACGAAAAGAGCGGGTTAAACAACTAACCCTTCAACCATCGCGCAATATCCATCGCATAATAAGTCAACACGCCATCCGCCCCGGCGCGCTTAAACCCAAGCATTGCTTCAAGCACACACGCCTTCTCATCCAGCCAGCCATTCTGTGCAGCAGCCTTGAGCATGGCGTATTCACCACTGACATGATAAGCATAGGTCGGCACACCAAACTCGTCTTTGACGCGGCGTACGATATCCAGATACGGCATACCTGGTTTCACCATCACCATATCAGCGCCTTCTTCCAGGTCCAGCGCAACCTCTTTCAGCGCTTCATCAGAGTTGGCCGGGTCCATCTGGTAATTGTATTTGTTGCTTTTGCCGAGGTTGCCAGCAGAACCAACTGCGTCACGGAACGGACCGTAGAAAGCAGAGGCGTATTTGGCGGAGTAGGCCAGTATGCGGGTATAGATATGCCCGTGCTCTTCCAGTGCATCGCGGATGGCACCAATACGGCCATCCATCATGTCAGAAGGTGCGACCACATCGGCGCCTGCTTCTGCGTGACATAAAGCTTGTTTGACCAGAACCTCAACGGTTTCATCATTGAGCACATAACCCGTGTCATCAATCAGGCCATCCTGGCCATGCGTCGTGTAAGGATCCAGGGCGACATCAGTAATCACGCCCAGTTCAGGGAAGGCTTGCTTTAGGGCTTTGACCGTACGCGGCACCAAGCCATCCGGGTTGTAGGCTTCTTTGGCATCCAGGCTTTTGTATTGCTGTGGCACCACCGGGAACAAAGCCAGCGCCGGAATACCCAGTTTGACGCATGCTTCAGCCGTTTTAAGTAATACATCGATGCTTTGACGTTGTACGCCAGGCATGGATTTCACTTCTTCAACCTTACCTTCGCCCTCCAGCACAAATACCGGATAAATCAGGTCATTCACCGTGAGGACGTTCTCGCGCATTAAACGGCGCGAGAAATCATCTTTACGCATACGGCGTGGGCGGATAGCGAGAAATTGATTACTCATGAGCGTCCTTTTGCTTTATCCAAATACCCTGGCCAGTTCAGCGCCGGGATCGTCCTGACGCATAAACGCTTCACCCACCAGAAAACCATTCACGTCATGGCTACGCATCAATGCGACATCTTCAGGCGTAAAAATGCCAGATTCTGTGACCACAAAGCGGTCCTCAGGGGTGTTTTCGAGCAAATCGAGCGTGGTTTGCAAGCTGACATCAAAGGTACGCAGGTTGCGGTTATTGATGCCCAACAAAGGCGTTTCCAGTTGCAGGGCCAGTTCCAGTTCGTCTGCATCATGCACTTCTACCAGCACCGCCATGCCGAGGTTATGGGCAGTGAGCTCCAGCTCTCGCATTTGTGCCAGCTCCAGTGCGGCCACAATCAACAAAATGCAGTCAGCGCCCATGGCGCGCGCTTCATAGACCTGATAAGGATCGATCATGAAGTCTTTGCGCAGTACCGGCAGCTTACAAGCGGCGCGAGCTTGTTTTAAATAAGCTGCTGAGCCTTGAAAATATTGTTCATCTGTCAGTACGGACAAGCAGGCAGCGCCGCCTTTTTCATAGCTTTTGGCGATTTCGGCCGGATTGAAATCCGCGCGAATAATGCCTTTGGATGGACTGGCTTTTTTAATTTCAGCAATCACCGCCGGTTTATCTGCATCGACCTTGTCAACAATATTGCCGATAAAATCACGGCAATCAGGCTGATCCAGCGCTTCATCACGCATCGCATTCAGTGGCTTGATTGCTTGTGCCTTGGCGATTTCTTCGCGTTTGGTCGCTAAAATTTTATTTAAGATATCAGACATAATGTACTCGCATGTTTATCGTTTCACTTACTGGCTGCGCGCATGCGCGCTTACTGGTAAGTATGATCTTGATGTTTAATCCAGCCGCTCTGGTGCCCTTGCGGATCGTGGTGCGTCCAATGCATGATGCCACCTTTGGGGTTGTAAATATACTCACCTTTAAAGGTCACTACATCACCTACACTCAGTGCTTCCACCCGTGGTGCCAGGTCAATATTATGCGCAAATAACAAGGTTTGTTCAGGCGAAATACTGACCAAAAAACGCTGATGCCGGGCACCTTTGTTATCGTCAGGCAACAGTTTTTTCACCACACCGCTCCCCGCCAGCCAGACATGGCTTTTCTTTTGGGCAAAGGCCTGCTTAACGGCTGCATTGTCTTCCGCGGTCAGGCCAGCAGACAGTGATTGCAGGTTAAGCGTTTGAGCCGGTGATTTAACTTCAACGGCTGACTGCGGCTGATTGTTTGTACCATAGCCGCTTGCGCCCTGTTGCGAAGTTTGCTGACACGCAGCCAGCAAACAGACCAGCGCACAGAATTGTGCAATCAAGGCGTAGCGTTTCATGCCGCCTGGCTCAAGGCTTTCAGTTGTTGCAGTTTATTCAAGGCCGCGCCTGAGTCAATGGATTGCGCCGCTTGCGTCATGCCCGATGGCAAATCATTTGCCAGGCCAGACACATAAATGGCAGCACCGGCATTCAGCAATACAATATCGCGCGCCGGGCCTTTTTCACCAGACAGCAAGCCCAGGATAATCTCGCTAGAATGCTGTGCGCTTTCCACCCGGATACTGTTGATGTCATGTAATGGCATGTCAAACTGGGCAGGGTTCAAAGTGTACTCACTGACTTTGCCGTCTTTGAGTTCGGCCACATAAGTGTCGGCAGAAAAAGAGATTTCGTCCATTTCATCGGCGCTATGTACCACCATCACATGCTCGCTACCCAGCTTTTGCAAAGTCTGAGCCAGTAAGGGCACAAGATCGCGATGAAATACACCCATGACCTGACGCTTGGCACCGGCCGGGTTGGTCATTGGGCCTAACAAGTTGAACATGGTACGCACCCCAAGTTCACGACGCACGGGCGCGGCATACTTCATGGCGGCGTGATGATTTGGTGCAAACATAAAACCAATGCCTGCTTCATTGACGCAACGCACCACTTGCTCCGGCGTCAACGCGATATTCACGCCCAGCGCTTCCAGCACATCGGCAGAGCCGCTTTTTGAAGAGGCTGCACGGCCACCATGTTTGGCGATTTTTGCACCAGCCCCTGCAGCAACAAAGGCTGACGCCGTTGAAACATTAAATACCTTGTTAGGTGCACCACCCGTGCCACAAGTATCAATCAAATGACGCGTATCGCTGATATCCACTTTACTGGAAAGCTCACGCATCACCTGCGCGGCAGCGGCAATTTCAGTGACGGTTTCGCCTTTAACACGCAAAGCAGACAAAAAGCCCGCAATCTGGATCTGGGTAAATTCACCACTCATGATCTGCTGCATGATTTGCAGCATTTCTTCATGCGTGAAATCGGTATGGTCAATCAAGCGCTGTAAGGCGATTTTAGGCGTCATACTCACCATTAATAGCCTTTCAGGAAGTTGTCCAGCAACTCATGTCCGTACTCGGTCAAGATAGATTCGGGGTGGAATTGCACCCCTTCCACGGCCAGTGTTTTATGCTTGACGCCCATGATCTCGCCATCTTCAGTCCAGGCAGTGATCTCCAGGCAATCCGGAATGGTTTCGCGCTCGATCACCAGCGAGTGATAGCGCGTCGCGGTATACGGGTTAGGCAGGTTCCTGAAAACGCCGGTATTGGTATGGTGGATCAATGAGGTTTTACCATGCATCAGGGTTTTAGCCTTGATGATCTTGCCGCCAAAGGCCTGGCCGATGCTCTGGTGGCCCAGGCACACGCCCAGCAGCGGAATTTTGCCAGCGAATTCATGAATCAGTGGCACAGAAATACCTGCTTCATTCGGCGTACAAGGACCAGGGGAAATCACGATTTTCTCCGGCTGCATTGCTTTAATCTGTTCCAGCGTGATTTCATCATTGCGGTGCACATGTACGTCTTGACCCAGCTCGCCGAAATACTGCACGAGGTTGTAGGTAAAAGAGTCGTAGTTATCAATCATCAACAACATATCAGGCTCCCTTTCCTGCATGGGTTTGAATATTGGCGGCTTGGTTATCCAGGCCGGCCTGCACAAGTTCGGCGGCACGAATCACTGCTTTGGCTTTATTTTGGGTTTCGTCCCACTCAGATTGCGGCACCGAGTCGGCAACAATACCGGCACCCGCCTGCACATAAAGCTTGTTGTCTTTAATCACCGCCGTACGGATAGCAATCGCCACATCCATATCGCCGTTAAAGCCTAAATAACCGACTGCGCCAGCGTAAATACCACGCTTGGAAGGCTCCAGCTCTTCAATGATTTCCATGGCGCGTACTTTGGGTGCGCCGGACACCGTACCTGCAGTAAATGTCGCTTTAAGGACATCAATTGCATCCAGGCCTGGCTTGAGCTGGCCTTCGACATTGCTGACGATATGCATCACATGCGAGTAACGCTCTATGGTCATGTTGTCAGTAACTTTCACCGTCCCCGTCAGCGCGACACGGCCAACGTCATTGCGGCCCAAATCCATCAATTGCACGTGCTCAGCACGTTCTTTGGGGTCAGCCAGCAACTCGGCTTCCAGCGCCAGGTCATGATCCCGATTCCTGCCACGTGGGCGCGTACCGGCAATCGGGCGCGAAGTCACCGTGGTGTCTTCCAGACGCACCAGGATTTCTGGTGACGCACCGACGACATGGTGGTCGTCCATATCGTAATAGAACATATAAGGTGATGGATTGAGGCTGCGCAGGGCGCGATACAGGCTCAGTGGCGATGCATCAAAGTCTTGCACCATGCGCTGGCTGAGCACCACCTGCATAATGTCGCCTTCGAGGATATATTGCTGGCCCTTTTTAACCGCCGCTTTGAAGTTTTCTTCAC
>Ga0208513_100452_pt1 | contig 9318 bp, 8 predicted proteins | sample LakWasMet45_HOW7_2_FD_183883 | JGI IMG/M metagenome (GOLD analysis project Ga0208513, IMG submission 183883) | Freshwater sediment methanotrophic microbial communities from Lake Washington under simulated oxygen tension - Sediment Metagenome... | ecosystem: Environmental > Aquatic > Freshwater >...
CCTGATTACTTGCCAATTGTGTGCCTCTCGTCATGATTTCCATTAAAATGAAACATTATATTCAGTTCAGTGAACAAGGTGGATATAAATCCATCAAAATAGCTAACCGTCACCACTCACAAACCACCCATTGCCATGTCCGCACTCTTTACTCAAATTTTTGTCGCTGTGATTATCGTTAGCCTTGCTATCCGTGTCTGGCTGGGGCTACGCCATATCCGCCATATTCAGCAACATCGTCAACAAGTGCCTGCAGCATTCGATCAAACCATCAGCCTAGAGGCTCATCAGCGCGCGGCTGATTACACCACGGCCAAGGTCAAATTACGTTTGAATGAAACAGTGGTGGAATCTGTTATTTTACTGGCCCTGACACTGGGCGGCGTATTGCAGATGCTGGACCAGGCCTGGCAACAATGGTTACCAGCGCACGAGATCATTCGCGGCGCATTGGTCATTTGCTCCGCCATGTTAATTTCTGGCGCAGCTACTCTGCCATTCGACTACATCCAGACCTTTAACGTGGATGAAAAATTCGGCTTTAATAAAATGTCACGCGGCATGTTTTTTGGTGACCTGGTAAAACATACCATTGTTGGCCTGCTGCTTGGTGGCCCTATCCTCTTTATTGCGCTATGGCTCATGCAAGGGGCTGGCGACTGGTGGTGGCTCTATCTGTGGCTGATCTGGAGCGCATTTAACCTGTTTATGCTGGCAGTGTACCCGATCTGGATTGCGCCCTTGTTTAACAAATTTACGCCCATGCAAGATCAATCGCTGAAAGCACGCATTGAAGCCTTGTTGCAAAAATGCGGCTTCGCCAGCCAGGGCTTGTTTGTGATGGATGGCTCAACACGTTCAGGTCATGGCAACGCCTACTTCACTGGCTTTGGCAAAAACAAGCGCGTGGTGTTTTTTGATACCTTGCTGGAAAAACTCAGCGCCGACGAAATCGAAGCCGTGCTGGCACATGAACTGGGCCACTTCAAGCATCAGCATGTGATTAAACGCATCATCATGATGTTTGGCCTGAGTCTGCTAAGCCTGGCGCTGCTGGGTTACCTGATCAAGCAAGAGTGGTTCTTTACCGGCCTGGGCGTGGCAGAAGCCAGTAACCATATGGCATTGCTGTTGTTTGTGCTGGTTTCGCCTGTGTTTATGTTCATTTTGCGCCCGGTGTTAGCCGCTTATTCGCGCACCAACGAGTTTGAGGCCGACCACTATGCGGCACAACAATCCCGGCCACAATTCTTGATTGATGCACTGGTCAAACTGTATCGCGACAATGCTTCTACGCTGACACCTGATCCATTGCATTCAGCGTTTTACGACTCACACCCGCCTGCCAGCCTGCGCATTGCCAAACTGCAAACTTACGCATGAAACATACCCTGCTAATCAGCTTGATCCCGGCGCTTGTAAGTTTCAGCACAAGCGCTGCGGATAACACGCTGCAAGCAGGTAAAAAACTGGTGGACGCACATTGTATCAGTTGCCACGCCAGCAGTTATGGCGGCGATGGCAGTGGTATTTACACACGCGATTACCGTAAAGTGCGCTCGCTGAATGGCCTAAAAGCCCAAGTCACCAACTGTAATACCATGCTTAACCTGAAATGGTTTGATGATGAAGAGCAGCAAGTGGTACAGTACTTAAATCACTCCTACTATCATTTCTAGCATGTCTCAAGAAGGTCTCATTGTCGCTGCCTATGGCAAGCGCTATAACGTTGAATTGCCAGATGGCCGCATTCTCAGTTGCGTCACCCGCGGCAAAAAAGTCGATAACGCCGCAGGCGACAGGGTCACAGTGACCTTAACGGCTGATAAGGAAGGCGTGATCGAAAAAACCGCAGAACGCAATACCCTGCTCTATCGCAGCAATGCATTCAAAAGCAAAATCCTGGCGGCTAACGTCACGCAAATCCTGATTGTATTGGCCACCCAGCCCAGCTTCTATGAAGACCTGTTGAATCGTTGCCTGGTCGCGGCTGAGGCCGCGGGCATACGCGCGGTGATTATCCTCAACAAATGTGATTTACCTAATCCGCAAGCCATGCAAAAGCTGGCGCAATATGCGGCGCTGGGTTATCACACCTTGCAACTCAATGCCAAAGAGTCTGTAGACAGCTTAAAACCTTTACTGAGCGGCCACACCAGTGTGCTGGTCGGCCAGTCTGGCATGGGCAAGTCGACCATCATTAACAGCCTCTTACCTGAGGCACGTAGTAAAACGCAGGAAATCAGTGCCACCCTCGATAGCGGTAAACATACCACCACGGCGACGCATTTGTATCATCTGGATAGTGAAAGTGCCATTATTGACTCACCCGGATTACAGGAGTTTGGCCTCTACCATATTGATGAAGCTGACCTGGAGTATGCATTTGTCGAATTCCGGCCATTGATTGGCCATTGTAAATTCAATAATTGTACGCACACCCATGAACCGGAGTGCGTCATTTTGCAAGCACTGGCGGCTGGCAACATCGCGCCTGAACGCTTGCAGATTTTCCAGCAAATCCGCGCCGAAAACACCGTACAAATCTACGGCTAAACGCCACACTGCTATTTTTTATCAGCTTGCGCACAAAAAAACACCCTGCCGAAGCAGGGTGTTTTTTGAGTACACGTATTGCTACGTGTGAGCTTACTGTCGCATTACAGTGAGAAAACGTTCAGTGCACCGCCGCCAGGCGCAGCGTTGTACTTAGTCAACTCTTTGTAACCACCAGCAGCACCCAGTGCATCGGTGTCAGTGGTCATACCCAAGTTCATCGCAACGCCAGCCCAACCACCGATACCAGACAAGATACCGACGTATTGCTTACCTTTGTTGCCATAGGTGAAGGCGTTACCAATCGCACCAGAACCAACCTGGAACTTCCACAGCTCTTTACCTGTTTGTGCGTCAACCGCTTTGAACCAGCGATCCAAGGTACCGTAGAACACGATGTTAGAAGCTGTAGTCAGCGCACCACTCCAGGCAGAGAATTTCTCTTTGTTGTACCAGACTTTTTTGTTGGTCATTGGGTCATAAGCAGCAAAACCGCCCATCACACCGTCTGGACCTGCAAACATGGTCAATGTCGCACCAACCCATGGTTGACCAGCCACATATTTGGACTCAACTGGCTCGTATGTCATACATACGTGGTTCAGTGGAGAATACATCAAACCTGTTTTTGGAGAGTAAGCAGCAGGCTGTTGGTCTTTAGTACCCAAAGCAGCCGGGCAAATACCTTTAGCGTTGTAGTCCTGGTGCGTAGAAGCTGCAGCCAGTTTGTCAGGCACGCCTGTTTTCAGGTCAACGTTATTGGCCCAGTTAACAAATGGGTGTACTTTTTCAGCAGCGATCAATGAACCAGTGTTTGCGTTCCATGTGTATGCAAAACCGTTACGGTCATGGTGCCATGCGTAAGTTTTACCAGCCTTATCGAACAGGATCACTTCGTTTACGCCATCATAATCCCACTCATCGTGTGGCGTCATTTGCATCGCCCATTTAGCGACACCAGTGTCCAGATCACGTGCAGTCACGGTCATAGACCATTTGTTGTCGCCTGGACGTACGTCTGGGTTCCAAACAGATGGGTTACCCGCACCGTAGTAAACCAGGTTTGTACGTGCATCATATGGCCACCAGCCCCATACGGAACCGCCACCATGTTGCCAGCCGTCTTTGATCGCTTGTGGTTTCAACCAGGTACGTGTACCCAACTCTTTTTCGCCACCTTTGATTTGATCAGCAGACAGGCGTTTGAAAGAACCACCCTCTTTGTTACCACCGTTCACGTCTTGGTAAACAGACAGAGCGTTGTACAAAGGATTGTCTTTGTTGGTGTTAGCATCGTGCAGTGTTTCAGCATCCGGGCCAGTTGAGTAGGCCTTCCATGCCAAAGAACCATCTTTTGCATTGTATGCAGCGATAAAGCAACGTACGCCGAACTCAGCACCTGAGCAGCCGGTCAATACTTTGTCTTTGATCACGTGTGGCGCGTTAGTGTTAGTTGCACCCACTTTAGGATCAGTGTTTTTCACTTCCCATACTTTTTTACCATCTTTGGCATCCAAAGCAACCAGCAAGCCATCGTTCTGTTGCAGGTAGATTTTGCCATCGCCGAAACCCAGACCACGTGTCACGTTATCACAGCACAGCACCGCTTGAACGCTTGGGTCTTGTTTCGGGAAATAGGACCAAACGATTTTTTGATTGTCGTTCAGATCCAAAGCGTAGACGTTGTTTGGGAAAGCAGTCACGATGTACATCATGTTGCCCACAACCACTGGTGAACCTTCGTGACCACGGTTTACACCGGTCGCAAATGTCCAGGCCATTTTCAGGTTTTTGATGTTGCCTTTGTTGATTTGTGCCAGTGCGCTATAACCCTGGTTATTGTGCTGACCACGTGGATGTGCCCAGTTGTTTGAGTCTTTCATTGCAGCTTCCTGGTCAGCAGCAGCATAAGCCATTGCTGGCAAGGCAAGCGCGACGCTGGCTGCAATACCAAAAGCAGTTTTAATTTTCATCATAGTTATATCTCCGGAAGAAAAATCCCAAAAGGATCCATCACAAATTGCAATTAAAAATTGCGCTGTGCTTAAGTTTGCCACTGGCACTAGGATTTCCAGAGCTGTAAATTATCCCGTCAGGGATAGATGTCACTTGATTAAGCGCTTGTAACTGTAATATAAATAGACCCCCGAAGCAGCCAGCCAGTTTTGGGTTTTATTCATGGGCCAGATAAGGAATTTTTCCGAAAACTTTATAGAATTGCTTTTTTTTTGTATCATTTTGCAATCGAAGGCCATGTCCTAGTGTGCCCTTCAGGTAATGGTGTCGCCCAATGTGAATGGCGACGCCTGCTTACTTGATTATGAAGGTAGACACTGACTGTGCTGAGACCCTGGCATTACTCGCTGGTATTGGACAAAGCTTCCCCGCATTCCATCCACCAGCAACTTATAGAACATTTCCGCGCCATGATAGAAGGCGGTGCCTGGTTAGGCGGCAGCGCCCTGCCCAGCTCACGCGACATCGCGCAACGTTTGGGCATCAACCGGAAAACGGTTTCGCGGGTGTATGAAGAGCTTTCTGCACAAGGGCTGATTTATACCCAGCCCAAGCGCGGTACCTTTGTCTCACAGACGCCACGTTCAGAAACACCTGGCCCACCGCGTCCGCGCACATTGATACATGCGCGACCAGAACTCGACAGTGCCTCCAGCAGTATTTATCAATTAATCCAAAAAACCACGGTGCACCATATTCGCCGGGTGGCCTTGCACATGCACAAATTACGCCCGCACGACTATGACGTGACTGGCCTATTCAATCTCAAACATATGCTGGCCAACCTGCTCGCACACGAAAGACGCTACCTGGTTTCACCTGACCATATCACCTGCGGCACCTGGCCTGTATTGCAGGCAGCACTAATGCATCACCTGAGCCTGGCAGACGGATGCCTGCTATTAGACCATCGCGCGAGCATAGAGCTGGAAAGAAGCCTGGTAAAACATGGCATACAGGTACTGCGCCTGCCTGACATCGCAGACGGCCAGGCACACGTTTTTATAGAGCAAGTTGAAAAATATTGCATCAACTATCCAGTGTCCGCATTATGGTGCGACACATCGACATTGTTCGAGGCGCAGACCATAGAAACTGCACAGGCACTAGTCGCACAAAAGCTGGCCGATTATCGCTTGCTGCTGATTGACGATCAGCGCTCACAATTGCCGTTTGTGCAACAAAACCAACCACTATCCAGCAGATACGCCAAAAGCATATTGCTTGGCAGCTTGTATGGCGAGTGTTGTGACATGTTTAACTTATGCTACCTAGCCAGTAACCTTGGTTTTTCAAGCGATTTTATTAACGAACTCAATGTGCAGCAACAGCAATCATCCCTCCTCAATATGCTGGCGCAAAGCGAGCTCATCAAACGCGGAGAATATAAAAAGCTGCTGACGACCATTCATCGCTTTTTGCAACAAACTTAGGCTGACGGCAAAGAGATTACCGGCTCACAGCATTCAAATAACAACCAATATGGCTGATATCAACCACCAAAAATTCAGGAAAAACTCCTATTTACACAAAAAATAGGCTTTCCAATCATTTGGTTAAATTTTGTTCGCGGCATGGCATGCTAAATGCTAAACAGTGACTGGGAGTGAGCTATCACTAGGACCGATACCAGCAGACTGCATATCAGCTGGTATCGGGGTAGACACTCCCTCACTTGCATATTGATCTCATGCAAAAAAGGCACCGCAATTGCGGTGCCTTTTCATTGGCAACAAGCAGAGAAATCAGAGATTACTCTTGGCCGATTTGATACACTTCGTAGCTGGTTTCCACGATTTTGCCGGTGGTTGCATCCACTTCTACTTTAACTTCTTCGTTGTCAGCTTCCAGGATGTCAAATTCGTAAGAAGCTTTGCCGTCTGGCTCTAACTCATACTCAACTTCAACCACTTTACCTGGATGTGCCGCCAATGCTGTCGCTTTGGCATCTGCTTCAGAAACTTTGGCCAAAGCCTTGAATCTTTCGTCATCTGCAGTCACTTCTTCTTCTACTTCAGTGATTTTGCCTGTTTTCGCATCGCACTCGATGTCCCAGGCTTTACCATCGTTAGATTGCACGTCAAACTCGTACACCAAGTGCTTGCGCTCAGACTTGGCTTCAAGCTTAACGATTTTGCCGTCGTGCTTGGATAATGCCGCTTTCACGCACTTGCCCAGGCTGTCGTAAGCTTTTGGTTTAATGGTTTCGTGGTCGGCGAATGCTTGACCGGATAACACACCGCATAACGCGGCTGCCAGTAATGACGCTTTCATTTGCATAATGATCTCCTTGTTTAAAGTCATGAATGAAAAACGCGAAACACGCGCTAGGGACGCATACTTCGTGAATTCATAACGCGAAAAGGATATCAAAAACGCAGTAAGCTTTTTAAAATATTACACCTTGTTAACAAAATGGCTACAAACAGCCATTTAATAAGCAAGCAGCCCACTGGCCTACACCGCCACTGGCGCCTTAATGGCCGGATACGGGTCGTAATTTTCCAAGCTGAAATCTTCAAACTTGAAGGCGAAAAGATCTTTCACCTCAGGGTTAATGCGCATGTTAGGCAATGCGCGTGGTGTACGTGACAATTGCTCTTTGACCTGCTCCATATGGTTGCTGTAAATATGCGCATCGCCCAGGGTATGCACAAAATCGCCGAGTTGCAAGTCACACACCTGCGCCACCATCATGGTCAACAAGGCATAAGACGCGATATTGAATGGCACACCCAAAAAGATGTCAGCACTGCGTTGATACAACTGGCAGCTCAGTTTGCCATCAGCGACATAGAACTGGAAAAACGCATGGCACGGCGGCAATTTCATGCGTTCGACGTCCGCCACGTTCCAGGCTGAAACGATTAAACGGCGCGAATCAGGCGTGTTCTTGATCTGATTAACTACTTGTGTGATCTGATCAATGTGCGTGCCATCCGGCTTGGGCCAATTACGCCATTGATAACCATAGACCGGACCCAGATTACCCTGTTCATCGGCCCACTCATCCCAGATTTTCACGCCATGCTCTTTGAGGTAAGCAATATTGGTGCTGCCCTGCAAGAACCATAACAGCTCGTGGATAATCGACTTTAAATGGACTTTTTTGGTTGTCAGCAGCGGGAAGCCTTCAGCCAGGTTAAAGCGCATCTGGTAGCCGAATACCGAAGTGGTGCCAGTGCCCGTACGATCCGTTTTCACATGACCATGCGCAAGTACGTGGTTCAATAAATCATGATACTGCTGCATAGACCGGCTCCCGCTAAGCGTTAAATATTGGCGATGATAAAGGCTTTAATGGCATCGACACTGACATCAAGAACCTCAACTTTTTGAGGTAAGCTTTCAAGACCAACCAACCCTGTTGGCCTGTCCAGTTCAACATCAGTACCCAAAGCATCAATAATAGCAATCTCAAACTTAGCAGGCAAAGCTGTTTCTAGAACTATCATTGGAACAGTAGGATCAAAATACTCAAGTGCAACTTTAACTCCATCTGCTGTATGTGGGTCAATAATTAAGTTATATTTTTTATATACCGCTTCAATAGTTTCTAAACACTCAGTCTCAGTTGTTTTTCCGGAATAAAAACCGAATGATTGGATTTTTCTTTTATAATCTTCACCAGGCAAGTCAAATGAATCACCTTTGTCCACCAAACTCCATAACTCTCTTACTCTAGAACTATCGCAACCTTCTAAATCATATATAAATCGTTCAAAATTAGATGCTTTGCTGATATCCATAGACGGACTATTTGTATGCCAAGTTTGATGAGATTTACGTGGTCGATAAACACCCGTCTTAAAAAACTCATCTAAAACATCATTTTCGTTTGTAGCAGCGATTAATTTATCGATTGGCAACCCCATCATGCGCGCAATGTGCCCAGCACAGATGTTGCCAAAATTACCGCTAGGCACGGTAAAGCTTACTTTCTGAGTATTATTGGTTGTTACGGATAAATAGCCTTTAAAGTAATAAACAATTTGCGCAGCAATACGTCCCCAGTTGATTGAGTTAACAGCTCCAATATTGTATTTATCCTTAAACGCGTGATCATTAGACACGGCTTTAACTATATCTTGCGCATCATCAAACACGCCAGTGACAGCAATGTTAAATATGTTTTCATCTTGTAATGAATACATCTGAGCGGCCTGAAATGGACTCATTTTTTGATGTGGTGACAGCATAAATACGCGCACACCCTTTTTCCCGCGCATGGCATACTCGGCCGCAGACCCAGTATCGCCAGATGTAGCGCCCAAAATATTAATAGTTTGGCCAGTCTTAGCCAACACGTATTCAAACAGGTTACCCAGCAACTGCATGGCCATGTCTTTAAACGCCAATGTTGGGCCGTTGGACAGGCTTAACAGGTAGAGATTATCTTCCAGCTTGAGCGTAGGTGTGATGTCTGCAGCGTTTTGGCCGGCACGTGCGTATTGATAGACTTCTGCACGATAGGTTTTATCAATGATCGCCTTCAGGTCTGTATGCGGAATATCGCTGTCGTCCACCAGGCGCGACAGGATGGCAAAGGCCAGTTCACGGTAATTCATACCGCGCATGGCGTTCAGATCGGCATCACTGAACTGCGGATATTGCTCGGGCAGGTACAAACCGCCATCCGGCGCCAGGCCACCCAGCAAGATTTCACTAAATGTTAAAGCAGGCGATTGCCCGCGGGTACTGATATATTTCATTGCATTTAACCTATGGCATAAAACATGGCATCAA
>Ga0208513_100457_pt1 | contig 9277 bp, 12 predicted proteins | sample LakWasMet45_HOW7_2_FD_183883 | JGI IMG/M metagenome (GOLD analysis project Ga0208513, IMG submission 183883) | Freshwater sediment methanotrophic microbial communities from Lake Washington under simulated oxygen tension - Sediment Metagenome... | ecosystem: Environmental > Aquatic > Freshwater >...
TGCCAATAAATACGCGATCAATATCCGCTTTCAAAAGTTGGATTTCGTGCAACGCCCCAAAGGTTGTGAGCAGGACATCCCGTTTAAGATGATCGTCTGTAACTTTACCGGGGCTGGACACAATTGACACAGCCCGCCGTTAAATCCCGCAAGGTGGCTTGTCCGTCTTGTGGCGAAACTTCAGAGTACTCCACCGCTAATCCATACCGCCCATTCTGCAGTGAGCGTTGCAAACTGGTCGACCTCGGCGATTGGGCTACGGAGAAGTTTCGTATTCCTGATAGCATCCCGCCAGACTTATACGAGCCAGACTAACTGGTTGCCAGGATTCTTGAATATGCAAAAAACAGCCTTCTTATCCCGCCTCGTCACCAGCGTTTGCCTGATCGGCTGGCTAGGCATTGCGCACGCAGAGGTGAAACTGACTGATGCCTGGGTACGCGCTTCCAATCCAGGCCAATCTGTAGGCGCCGCCTACGTCACATTATCCAGCGCACAGGATGTCGCCCTTGTGTATGCAGAAACAGAGCGTGCTGGCACGGTAGAAATGCACAGCATGACCATGCAGAACGGTGTCATGAAGATGCGTAGCATGGAAGAATTGCCAGTACCTGCTGGTAAGCCAGTTAAACTGGCACCGGGCGGCTTGCATTTAATGCTGTTTGAATTGCCAACGCCGTTTAAAGCGGGTGAGCAAGTAAAATTCAGACTCTGTTTTAAAGACAAACAAGGCAAGATCACCGACCAGTTTGTCACCATGCCGGTAAAAGCCTCGCCCTGATTTAAAAACGATTCATATGGGGTTAAACCCCGATCAATATCAGCCGTGACTTTTAGCAAAAGTTGCGAGATATAAGCTTTCTACTTCGGCCCGCGCCCATGGCGTCCTCCGCAAAAATTTCAAGCTAGACTTCACAGAAGGATCACTCTTAAAGCAGTTGATATTCACTCTCTGTGCGAGTTTGTCCCAGCCGTAATGCTCGACTAGTTGCTCAACGACATGCTCAAGCGTGAGGCCATGCAAAGGGTTATTTGGTTGTTGTGTATTCATATGTGATAAAAAGCGGTTCAATCAGCGATTGACCCAGTTCTCAAGTAATAATCCCGGCACACGTTCGAATTCTTTCAGATTGTTGGTGACTAATACCAGCCCCTCGCTACGTGCATGAGCCGCGATATGTAAGTCATTCACGCCTATGGGTTGCCCGCGTTTCTCTAGCTCACTGCGGATACTGCCATAGTGATGTGCTGCTTTAGTTGCGTAAGCGAATATCTCCAGCCGACTGGCAAAATCCTCAATCACGGCATAGTTGTGCGATGGTTTGCTACTTTTTTCTGCGCCATGAAACAACTCAGCCAACGTGATGCTTGAAATAGCCATTCTATTGGCATGTTGATTGAAGGTTTCAAGCACTTCAATCGGTCTATGCTTGATCACATAAATCACAATATTGGTATCAAGCAGGTATTGAATCACTCCAGCGCCTCGCGCTCGGGTTGCGTTTGTGTTGCCCGTTCAGGCATAAAATCATCAGTTGCATGTAATGGATTGATGAAAAAACTATCCCAGCTTGACTCCAGCGGGGCAATAATCCGCTCTTTGCCAATTGCCCGCACCGTCACCTGCTTAACGTTTTCAGGTAAGCGCACATCTGCCGGAATCCGAACTGCCTGAGTTCTATTGTTGATAAAAACAGTGCTGATACTCATGCAAAGTCTCCATTGAATAAATGTATATTGCATTAGTATATAGCTGGTTGTGTGAGTGTTGCAAGCTGGTGTTTTTTGAAGAGCTAATGATGCATGAATTCACTTTATTGTTTTAGCCAAGAGTGGCAGTTGACTGGACGTCAATGCATAGCCTACTTACCAGTAAAATGCATTTGCGCTATGTTGAGCACTCGCGGGTGAATGCCTAGTACTTTACCTTTAAGGCTTTAGCCCGTACTAGTTGAATAGTGGGCTAGGCTGCACTCGAAATAAACCATTCAACGGTGGCAGACATAACGATAATCCCAGCGGTATCAACAACCTCAACTGGAATAGCTATGGATAGCCGTCCGCGACTTGTCAGCTCGCCTTTCCAAATGTCTAGTATTTCTGGAGTGAAGACACATCTTGCCGATATTTGACCAACCGCTGGTTTACGAAACTTCGCCTCGAGACGCCTAACAACAGGCACAAACCCTGAATAACTAGAAAATTGCTTAGCTAGAAAAGCGCCTGAGGCAGCCTCAGCGACTGCAAGCATAGCACTGGCGTGGACGGTACCTAGATGATTGGTGTATTGGGTGTTTTCAGGCAGGCTTGTTTGAAAGTCACTATCTTTGGGGGCTAACTCCAGCCCAATGAGCTTGTTAAATGGTAGTTCAGAAACATTCATAAATCTTAAGCCTCAAGGCTAGCGTTTGACATATTGGGCGCGTTTAGCGTGTTCTGCTTAATGGATGGGTTGGGCCTATGTGGCACTTACTAACCATGAATTACCATGTAACCAGCAATTGCAACTAAAAAGATGGTTACAGATTGCTGAAATATTTCGTGAGGTATGCGCTCAATGACCCGCTTAGCTGACCAAGTACCGAGAATCATGGCGCACCCCATCAGTGCGGCTATGAACCAAAGACTCTGGTTTAGTGGAATGAGTTGCTGGTAAACCACCAACTTTACCCCATGCATTGCAAGAGCGGTGGTTGCCTCGCTCGCGATGTAAGCAACAGGGGGTAACCCTAAAGAGAGGAAAATGGCCGCTCCGAGCGGCCCTGCGCTGCCCGCCAAACCAGACAGGAATCCAACTATACAACCGCCTGCAACCAATAATGCTGAACTGTTCTTTATTTTCAATAGACTTGAATATCTCAGTGCGACGAATACTAATATGGCCGCTCCAATTGTACGTGTTATTAACTCTTTCGGTAGTTGGACGAAAGATAGAGCACCCAAAATGCTGAGGGGAATAGCCCCAAGCAGAAACAGCCCAACTGGTTTCCAGTGAATTTGGGTGAAACCGAAACCGACTCGTGAGAGATTGCCAATCAGTTGAGCGATGGTAAGCAATGGAACAGCTTGTGTTACACCTACCGTTGCCGCCAGTAGAGGCAGAAGCAATAGTGCGCCTCCAAAGCCTGCCGCACTTGAGATGGCCGCTGCCGTATAAGCGGCGATGAAGAGCAACATGGATTCGAGCATCTGGTTCAAAAGGCCCAACGTTTGAATTAAGGGGCTGGCTTTAGCCAGTCCCGCTTGAATGATTGGTCAGGTGTTGTTACGAAGTAAACCATCTGTAGCTCGCCAATAAACTTTTTTTTAATTTTAACTGACTCAGGTTCATGAGCGAATGTTTCAAACCCAGCGGATGTATACAAATGTATAGCCCTTTCATTTACGTCTAATACCGTAAGATACAGTTGCCTTAACCCTTGTATAGACCTTGCTTGTGAAATGGCCTCGTTTACTAGTGCTTTACCTACGCCTTTGCCGGCAGCGGAAGGGTGTACAAACATGCGGAATAAAAGCGCCTTGTGCTCAAGCTTTGCTCGTACATCTCGCTCGACACTAACAGTGCCTAAAAGATTGGTGTTTATGAATGCACCTAAGGTAAAACTATCAATTGAGAACTTAGTTTGAATTTGAGGGGATGGTTCATCTTCAATAGAAATACGGAAGAATTCGTCTTGCTCCACAAGAGCATTACGCCATAACTCACTGTAAAGAGCTTTATCTGACTCTTGAAGCGTTCGAATTTCCATAACACCTAACGTTGGAATTAAGGAGCACCGTTAGGCGTTCCACTTGAATGGTGGGTTAGGGGCCTTTTACTATGATAAGTTAAAGCTGCCGCTACACAAAAAGCTAAAGCTTCAGTTGAAACAACATCTGACTCATCAAATACTATAGCTCGGTTGCCTTCGAATTTAAACTCGGATGGAAAAACTGTTCTGAAAGTGTCAATGAGCGTTGTTTTGCAGTTAAAGTACATAGCGTACCGTGATGGATTTGATTTTTCCCAATCAATGCGAACAGTGCTGCCGCTTTTACTCTGTGATGTGACGTAGGCAGGCTCTCCCCATTTTAGAGTCTCCTCAAGCTTGCCAACACCTTGAATTGAGCCAGCTGTTTCAAATATAAGCTCACGAAGTGCCAAAAGCTTGATGCGCATATTGGCCGGATAGGCTTCAAAGACTTCGCTAACAGCAACGTTGTCAAAGGGTCTCATTAATCACCTGTTTTAATAAGTGCATGCCTTTACCCCTCGCGTGAAGTGGGCATCCTAAATGACGTATTGCTTTCCGTCATAGATGTTTCTTAGTTGAATGGATGCGATCTTTATTTAAATATTTTTAACTTTTATTAAGTTTGGTGCATCCTAAAATACAAATATCAATGCGTCAACTCATCTGCCTAAATTACTTTAGCAGAGAAGTGGAAAGGTTTGGACCTAGCAGCGATTATCTGGTGCTGATATTTACCACAACGCCCTCTGCATAGCGATACCACGCGCACCACAGGATTGTGCTTGTGATAGGTGTTCCAAGCGCATACCGCCCAACCCATAAACCGGGATTTCTAATCCATTCAGCATTTCACCAAACTTTTCCCAGCCTAATCCAGTTGCTTCAGGGTGGCTTTTTGTCGGTAACACAGGCGACAGCAGGGCGAAGTCTAATTGCAGGGCTTGCGCTTGTTGCAGTTGTTCAGCGTCGTGGCAAGAGGCGCCGACTAGCAAGTTATCCGGTTTTTGTGTGAGTGCCAGCAGGCGCTGGCTATTTAAATGCACGCCTTGGTAACCGAGTCGTTGGGCTTGTTCTGGGCTGCTGTTGAGTAGGCAGCGGCAGTCGTAGGACGCACATAGCTGTAATACTTGTTCGCTTAATTGAGTCAATGCTGCGCTATCAAGCTGTGGCTCACGGATTTGCAGCAGTTGCAGGCCTTGGTCTAATTGTTGTTTTAGCGCTTGCAAGAAAGCGGGTTCGCCCATCTCTTGCACATTGCTGATGGCGTAAACCGGTGGCAGGCTGAGAGCTTGCATAATTGGCGCATTGGCGGGTAGCACAGGGGTGACGTTGAGCTTTTGCGGATGTTGCCAGGCGAATTGCTGGCCTTCGCGTGCTTGTAACTCACCTTGCCATGCATGCACGAAAAAGAAGTGCAGTAACACGGTTTTGGCTTCGGCATCATGGGTGGCCGGGTAATCGTAGCGGCGTTTGATCCACGGCTGTATTTGTGTGGGGGTGATGCCGAGTTCTTCCTGGGATTCACGGATCAATGCATGTTCTGGCGTTTCGCCCGCTTCGATTTTGCCACCGGGAAACTCCCACCAGCCAGCCCAGCCTTTGCCATTGGGGCGGCTGGCGAGCAGGTATTCGCCATCGGGTTTGATCAGGATGGCAACGGCGACTTGTACGAGTTTGGTCATATTATTTCTAGCTACGCTTCAATGCGGATAAGCGCAAATGGTTTAAAGATGAATGCGTCTATGCGCAGTGTTTTATGCGCCCAGTTGCAGCTTGCCTGCGTAGTCTTTGGCAAACTGGTAGGCGACGCGGCCGCTGCGGGCACCTCGCGTGTGGTAAAACTGTAGGGCGGCGTGGCGGGCAGCGTCATCCATGGGGATGCCAAAGGTTTGCAGCCAGTGCTCGGCGATGCTCAGGTATTCGTCCTGGTCAAAGCTATAGAACGAGAGCCACAGGCCAAAGCGCTCGGCCAATGAGGTTTTCTCGTCTATGGTGTCGTTTTGGCGGATTTCACCTTTATCGACAATTGGCTGGTTGTCCGCCATGTATTCCGGCATCAGGTTTTTGCGGTTTGAGGTGGCATAAACCAGCAGGTTAGGCGATGCATTTTCAATTGAGCCATCCAAAATGACTTTGAGCGCTTTGTAGCCGGTGTCGTTGGCTTCAAACGTAAGGTCGTCACAGAAAATAATAAATTTTTCCGGCCGCTGGCGTATCAATTGCGCAATTTGTGGCAGGTCATTGAGATCCTGCTTTTCAACTTCGATCAGGCGCAGGCCTTCGGCGGCATAGCTATTGAGCAGAGCTTTGACTAATGATGATTTGCCGGTGCCGCGTGCGCCTGTGAGCAACACGTGGTTGGCTGGCAAGCCTTGCAAAAACTGCCGGGTGTTGCGCACAACTTCGGTTTTTTGTCGGTCAATAAAGTGTATGTCTTGCAGCAATACTGCATGTGGGTGGTCCACGGCTTGTAGCTGGCCTTGTGCGCCGTGCTTGACCCAACGCCAGGCGATGGCCTGCCAGTTGATGTCGGCGGGCGGTGCGGGTAGCAGGGTTTCCAGGCGCGTGATGAGTTGTTCGGCACGCTGCAGCAAGTGTTCAAGTGAGTTCATGCGGATAGCTTGGTGAGAAAAGACAAACGAGCGGTTATTGTACACAATGAGGCAGGCGCCTGTTAGTACAAGTTGGGCCGCAACTGGATCGCAATTGGGACTGCCTTTAGCGCAAAATAGACTGTGTTTGTGTTACCTTGTGCGGCTTGTTTGTTAAGCTGGTGGAATGTTCATGCATCAACAAAAGATCATCCTGGCGTCACGCAGTCCGCGTCGTGTGGAATTGCTGGCGCAGTTGGGCGTGCAATGCGAAATTGTGCCTGCCGATATCGACGAATCCAGTTTGCCGGGCGAAGATCCCGCACAATATGTGTTACGCCTGGCGCAAGAAAAGGCGCTTGCTGTGGCTGCGGTGCATGGCCAGCGTGGTTTATCGATTCTGGCGGCGGATACGACCGTGGCTTTGGGGCTGGATATTTTAGGCAAACCGGCAGATGCTGGTGAGGCCATGGCCATGCTTTCGCGTTTAAGTGGCAGTATTCATGTGGTGCATACGGCAGTGGCGGTTTATCAGGCCGGTCAGGTACGTTGTTTACTCAATACCACAGAGGTTGAGATGATGCAGGTGCCACAAGCGGTGTTACAGGACTATATCGCCTCGGGCGAGCCGATGGATAAGGCAGGTGCCTATGGCATACAGGGGCGCGCCGGGGCGTGGATCAAGCGCATTGATGGCAGTTATAGCGGTGTGATGGGTTTACCGCTGCATGAAACGGCGCAGTTGCTGCACGCATGGTAAACTTTGCATAAAAGATAATGAATCGGGATCGGGTAAAGCAATATGTCATTGGCGCAAGAAGTACTGATTAACGTCACGCCGCAAGAGACGCGCGTGGCGATTCTGGAGCAGGGCATTGTGCAGGAACTGCATATTGAGCGGGCGTCATCACTGGGCATTGTCGGTAATATCTATCGCGGCACCGTGGTGCGGGTGTTGCCGGGCATGCAATCCGCTTTTGTCGAGATCGGCTTACAGCGTGCGGCCTTTCTGCATGCAGCGGATATCATGGAGTGCCATTCAGAAGATGGCGCGGTTAAAACCGCCAGGCCGATTCAGGAAGTCTTGCATGAAGGCCAGTCGATTATTGTGCAGGTGATTAAAGAGGCAATCGGCACCAAAGGCGCACGTTTGACCACTGAAATCAGTATTGCGGGCCGCTTTCTGGTCTATTTGCCATACCAGAAGCACATTGGTGTCTCTCAGCGCATTGATATCGAGGAAGAACGCGAGTTTTTACGCAATCGCCTGCTGGGCTTGTTGCCGGAAGATCGTGAAGGCGGCTACATTATCCGCACCATGTCTGAGAATGCGACTGATGAAGAGTTGCTGGCGGATATTGAGTACCTGCGCAAAGTCTGGCAAAAAATCCAGGCCGAAAGCAAAAAAGTCGGTGAGCGTTCGCTGATTTTTTATGACCTGAGTTTGCCGCGCCGCATTTTGCGTGATGTGGTGTGTACCGAAACCACCAGTATTCGTGTCGATTCGCGCGAGATGTTTGAGCGCCTGAAAGAGTTTGCCGAGTTGTATGTCTCACACGCCGTCAAACCGCTTATGCACTACAAGGGCGAGCGTTCGCTGTTTGAGTTTTATGACATTGAAAGCGAAATCGAAAAAGCCTTGTCGCGCAAGGTGGAACTTAAGTCCGGCGGCTATCTGATTTTTGACCAGACCGAGGCGTTGACCACGGTAGACGTCAATACCGGCAGTTTTGTCAGTGGCAAAAACCTGTCTGATACCATTTTTAAAACCAACCTTGAAGCGGCGCAAACCATTGCGCGGCAGCTGCGTTTGCGCAACCTGGGCGGCATTATCATTATCGACTTTATTGATATGGATGAAGATGCGCAGCGTGAAGCGGTGCTGGAAGAGTTGCGCAAGGCTGTGACGCTGGATAGGGCGCGTATCAATGTCAACGGCTTCTCTGCACTGGGCCTGGTTGAGTTGACGCGCAAGCGCACACGCGAGAGCCTGGCGCATTTGTTGTGTGAATCTTGCCAGGTCTGTCAGGGTCGTGGCGAACTCAAAACTGCGCAAACCATTTGCTATGAAATCATGCGCGAAGTATTGCGTGAGTCCAAGCAGTTTAAAAGCGCCAAAGAATTCAAGATTCTGGCGTCACCTGAAGTGATTAATATGCTTGGCGATGAAGAGTCGCAGAGCTTGGCCAGTTTGTCTGACTTTATTAAAAAACCGTTGTCGCTGCATCCGGATACGCAGTACGGACGGGAAGAGTTTGATATTGTGTGGATATAAATAAAAAAGGACGACAAGCTGTCGTCCTTTTTTATGTTTTTGCTTGTCTTAAAGAATACTCACTGCCAGGCCTGGCAGCACAATATGGCTGATCATTTGCAATAAAATCAGCGCGACCAGTGCAGAAAAGTCAAAGCCCTGAATCGGTGGCAAAATGCGGCGTAATGGCTCCAGAATGGGCGCTGACAGTTGGGTCAAGACACCGTAAATCGGGCTGTAAGGGTTGACCCAGCTTAAAATCGCCATCAGTAAGATCGCATAGAAAAACACATCTACCATTTGCCCCAGCACGCCAAACACTGCTTGCCATACCCAGAAAAACGGTGAGGCAGGTGCGCCAGTCAGCAAGGCCAACAGGGCAAACAAAATAATCTGCATCAATAAGGCCAGCAGCAATGTCGATAAATCCCACTGCTTGATCGGGCGAATCAGCTTACGTGCGGGTTTGACCATAAAGTCGGTCAGTGCCATGGTCATTTGACCCAAAGGATTTTGGAACGAAGTACGTGTCCATTGCATTAAAAAACGCAGTACCAGTAAAAACGTCAGCATGCCGAAGGCGGCATTGAGTAAAAAAGTCGTCATGTTTTGCAACATCATGCTTGTGCTCCCAGTTGATCACCCAGTTCTTTGGCGCGGCGTGCGGCTTGCGCAGCGGCATCTTGCATCATGCCATG